>Ga0183099_1000031_pt2 | contig 151967 bp, 149 predicted proteins | sample Biomet1_FD_127788 | JGI IMG/M metagenome (GOLD analysis project Ga0183099, IMG submission 127788) | Microbial communities from bioreactor (seeded with anoxic lake sediment) at LBNL, California, USA - Biofuel metagenome 1 | ecosystem: Engineered > Bioreactor > Anaerobic > Unclassified ...
AAACCCTACTACACCCCAAAAACCTTGTTAAATTACTGTCAAAAAAGACGATTGTTGTATGGAAGAAGTACTATTTATAAGCCCTTTGGAGATGATTTCACTGGGAGAACATTATATCTTGGCGCTGATGAAAGTACTAAAAAGACTAGAATTTATGACAAATTAGTTGAACAAGCTAAAAAAATAGGTATCCGTCCCAAAGATTTAGCAGAAGATATGAGGATTAATTCTTGGATACGAACTGAAACAGAGTTTCGTCAAGATGATGTTAAAGCCATTTGGCTAGAAATTATCAAGACAGAACATAATGAACTTGAGTTTTACAAAGGCTACTTAAAAGGTAAAATAAAGTTTTTGGATAAAGGAGGCAAACCATATCATCCAGAATTTTGGAGACATTTCATGTTAAAGACAACTGCTTGGTCTTATAAGATAGTCAAAAAACAAACGCCTATTTTAGATAAAATCAATTGGTTTATGAATAAAGGCGCATTACCAATCTTGAAAATGTATCAATTCCTTTATGATAACGAGATAGCCATTGAACCCTTGGAACAATACCCTATAAGTTGGTTAATTGAAGAATCAAGATACTCTAAAGGTTTAGCTTCTGAAATTATCAAGTATCTGTCTGAAATAAAAACCTTATCAGAGGATAAAAAAAAGGACTTGATTAAACAAGTCCAAGCTCAAACAAAAGACACAAACAGTAAGTTTGATTAGTCTTCCGGACAAGTAAGAGGTCGAGTTCTTACTTGAATAATCACTAATAAGTGATTCACTAGTTTTATTATACCACAAGAAGTGGTTAGAGAGTATCACACTATGGCAAAAAGAGATTTAACTATTAACGCAAAAGACTTTGATTTAGATAATATCGGTACAACATTTGAATTACTGGATTTATACCCTGTATTCAATACAATTGATAGTTTAGATGAAAATGGCAATCAACAATTCTATAAAAACGGCAATGTTATTACCAAAGACGGTGATGAAATTACTGGTTATATGTACGCTATAAAAGTTTTAGATGGTCAATTCAAACGTAAAACACAAACAGTCAAAGTCAACGGTATTGACCCACTCATGACAATCGAAAAATTCTATGATTCAGATGATGTTAAAATCAAGTTCAAAAATCTTAGAAATTCATATATTGGACAAAATGGTGCTTTATCTTATCTAGCAGATTCAGTCTCACTAGCAGAAGAAAATAAAATCAAAAAATACGATGAGAAAGTAGGTAAGTAAACATGGATACAATCACAAGACAAGATTTAGTACAACTAGGTTATAAAAGTGAAACATCAAGAAAAATTATTGCGCAAGCAAAATTAATACTAATTAAACGTGGTTACTTATTTTACGACAACAAGCGTTTAGGAAGAGTGCCTGTCGAAGTAGTTGAAGAAATTCTAGGACTTCATATCAAACTAGGAGCTTAGCCTATGGCATCAATTAGTTACACCAAGCGCAAAGGTAAAAAAGGCCTTACCTATGGTTATAGGATAGCAGATAATAAAGGAAATGTTATTACTTCAAAATCTGGTTTTCTAACTAAAAGATTAGCTAAGGAAGCCGGTGAAAGTCGCAAAAATAAACTTGAAAAAGTAAATACCATAACGGAAGATTTTACTTTATACGAACTTTGGAAACGGTGGTATGAACTTAGTATAAAGCCTTCGAATATTACAGATACAACTAAGAAAAAGTATCGTTATAGAGGACATACCATTAAGAAAATATTTGGTACTCAAAAAGCAAACACTTTAAAATATAGCAAATACCAAAAATTAATGAATGATTACTCTGTTAACGTGACCTATAATTATATCAGTCGTATCAATTCAGATATAAGGAATGCCATTCAGTTAGCTTTGAGAGATAAAATACAAATTGATGATTTTACAATCGGGTATAAAATAAACGCAGGTAAAAAGTCAAAAAAAGAATCTGAAAAACATATTGAAAGCATTTCAGACTATGAACGCATATTGACATACTTAGAAAATATTTTAGACTACAATACTAGCATTATCCCCTATCTACTCTATACGCTACTTAAAACAGGTTTAAGACTACGTGAAGCAGTGGCTTTGAAATGGGAAGATATTAATTTAGATAAAGGTTATATCTATACCTACCGTGGTTACTCATTAGAGGTCAGAGAATACACAGAACCTAAAACACCTTGGTCTGTCCGCTACGTCCCTTTAGATAGTAAACTGATAAATGTACTTAATAGCCTGAAAACAAGGCAAGAAACGCTTAATATGGCTTATATATCTGAAAATATAGTATTCTTTGACCAAAGACATGGTATTTTATCCAATCATTCAATTAATAAGCATCTAAAAACTTATTTAACTGAATTAGATATCAGCCCTAAAATTACTGCCACTGGAACACGACATACTTATATTAGTGTATTACTTGCCAAAAAGTATGACATCAAAACTGTGGCAAAAATAGTAGGGCATAAAAACACGATACAAATCAGAGAAACATATGGTCACCTATTAAAAGAAGAATATGATTCAGAGTGGGATGCTATAAAAGGAACTCTAGCTGAATTTTAGTCAGTACAAAAAGGTTCTATATCATCATGTAAAACCTTTTTGTATATTTCTGTAAAGTTAAACGAAATAACTAATTTATCATAAAGTACAATGTAAGGGTTCAATAAAAAACTTTAACAAAAATAGCTAAATAGTAAATTGTATGATAGAGATTGATTGTTTTCAATCTCTTTTTTGTAAAATTGATTTTTACTGTATATTTTATGTAAATTTAAACTATGTAAAAATTTTTTACTAAATATTCAAAAAAATATTGAATAAAAATTTGACAACTGTATTTTTATTCAATATAATAATAGCAAAATATGTAAAGAGGTAAAGAGGTAAAAATAATGTCGAAAACTATCATTTCAAAATTTAGAGGTGTTGTAGCAAAATTTCCAAATAGGATTGCAATTGAACACAATGAAAAACAGATAAGTTATCTAGAGTTAGATAACTTATCCAACGTACTTGCAACATATCTAATTAACTCAGGTGTTGAAGAAAATACGGTTATTGCGATAAAAATGAAACGTGGGATAAATTTTATCGTTGCGATTTTAGCAATTTTAAAAACTAACAATGCTTATATACCAATAGATATAGCATTTCCAAGTGAGCGTATCAACTATATGCTAGAAGAAGCTAAAGTTAGTCATATTATCACAGATTCAGATTTAAAAAATCATATTGAAGTAAATGAAAAAAAATTTCATTTAAGCACTAAAACATTTAATAGTGTTTTGATTAATAACGAAAGAATGATACGTGAGAATAATTTAGCGTATATACTGTTTACATCAGGTTCCACAGGAAAACCCAAAGGTGTTATGGTTGAACACCGAAATGTTGTTGCTTATTGCGAGGCTTTTAAAAATGAATTTTTGATTACTGAAATCGATAAAGTATTACAACAGTCAGTCTGTACTTTTGATATTTTTATAGAGGAAGTATTCCCAGCTTTATTAAATGGTAGCTGTGTTGTTATTGCTGATAACGATATAGTATCTAATGAAATAGCATTGATGAAATATTTAACAAGTAAACAAGTTACAATTATTAGCAGTTTCCCTTACTTATTAAATAAATTAAATACAGTGACATACACATGTGATAGTTTGAGAATTGCTATTAGTGGTGGAGATGTATTAAGAGCTAAATTTGTAACGAATTTAGTTAAACACGTTGCGGTTTATAATACTTACGGGCCTTCAGAAACGACGGTGTGTACTGCTTATTATCGCTATGACCCAGAGCAACAATATGAAGACAGAATTCCAATAGGAAAACCTATTTTAAATTATGATATATTTTTGCTGGATGAAAATAATAATAAAATCAGTAAGGAAGCGACTAATGCTGTAGGGGAAATTTACATTTCTGGTAAAGGGGTTTCCCGTGGCTATTTAAATCAACCAGAATTAACTAATAAATTTTTTATTGATAAATTAGAAAACCGCAACCGTTATTATAAATCAGGGGATTTGGGGTTTTATAATTATAATGGAGAATTAGAGTTTTTAAGACGACGAGATACCCAAGTTATGATAGAGGGAAGACGTGTTGAGGTTGATGAAGTAATACATTGCCTTTATAAATATGAGCCAATAAATCATGCGACAGTTCAAGCATTAAAAGATGAAGACGGGTATCACTATTTAGTAGCCTATGTTAGTAGCGATAAACCAATTCAATGTTCAAAAATAAAAGATTATTTGAGTCGTTATTTAGTTGCTTTTATGGTACCTGAGTTTATAATTTATTTAAAGGAAATTCCTTTAAATTTAAATGGTAAGATTGATAAAGAACAACTCCCTATCCCATTAAAAGAGGTAATGATATGAGCAATAAAAAATCTCTTTTTTCAGACATAGCATTGTTACTTGTCACAATGGTTTGGGGATTATCATTTCCTTTGATTCGCAATGCTCTCTCAACGGTATCAGATACAGGCTATGTATTTTATAGATTCCTAATAGCAGCTATCAGTATATTTCCATTCTTGGTTATTTATAGAAAAAAAATCACAATAGAACTATTGAAAAGTGGTTTTATGTTAGGATTTATGTTATTTCTTGTCATATTTTTAACTGTGACATCTTTAAGAGCAACATCTGCTGTTAATGTTTCTTTTTTTACAGGTGCAAGCGTTGCCCTTGTACCATTACTATCAGTCCTCATTTACAAAATAAAGCTCACAAAATTTCAAATTTTATCTTCCATCATATCAATTTTGGGAATTCTACTATTGATTGGCAATCTTTCGCTAGACTTTAGTTTTGGAAATTTAGCAGGAATCATTTTAGCATTTTGTATTGCTGCTCAGCTTTTAGTGACAGATAATCAGGCGAAAAAAGGAGATGCTTTGATTTTAGGCTTTCTACAAATTTTCATATGTTCTTTTTTCTCAAGTGTGTACTATATCATTAATGGTGCACCGAAAGTTGAGTTAAACCCTAGTGTTATTGTGGCATTATTTGTCACAGGGGTGTTGAGTACAGCCGTTGCATTTACAATTCAAGTCGTCGCACAAAAATATACAACACCACTTAAAACAGCGCTTATTTTTTCATGCGAACCTGTTTTTGGTGCTTTGTTTTCAGCGATTATTCCAAAATCAGATGGAAGTTTGGAACATTTAACAGTTAGCCAAGCGATTGGTTGCTTGTTAATTTTAATAGCAATTTTTATCTCTGATGAGGTTATTTTTAACAAGATAAATAAAATATTAAATTTTTCTTCAAAGTAAGAACATAAGAATAATATAATTATCAGATATGATTGAATTAAAAAGCATAAAAAAACAAAGACCTATTAGTCCTAGGTGTGGAGTTTCAGTTAATTTGTGCCACTACGTTCATCGCAATATTTTTAAGTCCCATGTGCTTCATAGTAGTCTTTTTTAAAACATTTTGAATACTACACTTTCAATTAGTATTTCATGAAAAATAGACTCCAAAGCATTTATTAAAGTCTTCTCTAGATTGATTTTCTAAATAATTTAACAGACTACTGACTTTTTTTCTTCTACACTATACTTCATATAAACTCCTGATATCATTTCATATTCTTTTAAGGGTTGTTCTAGTTAAACACACTATACCACAAAATAGTGAAAAGCAAATAGATGAAATAAAATAGATAAGAATTTTTTCATCTATCAAAATATTTCAATATAAAGAACATCATGATTTAGTTTTTATCAATATTTTACAAAAGTTTTACAAAAATAAATTAAAAAAGGCTCTACACCAACGTGTAAAGCCTTTTTTATTATGCCCCCTGCAAGAAAAAAACAGAGTATTTAATACTTTTATACCCAAAACCTACGCATTATATAGGCATTTAGATTTTTTTGATTAGACTAATTCCACTACATTTTCTTATTTTTGGCAAAATAATTGGCAAAAATAATCGCAAATTGCAAGATGAATTTAGCCACTAGATAGATTCACTTAACATCTGATTTGGTGTCTTGAAGTTGAACATTTTTCTTGGATAATTGTTTATCCAGTTCTCAATGTAAGCCACGACTTGTCTCGTGGTTTTCTTTGTGCCTTTAGGTATATTTTGTCATAAGAAAACCTCCAAATGTTAGTTCTTTAGGTCTAACTTTTGGGGGTCACAACATTTTTCATGCTGATGGACTTTATTTTGTATTCAACTAATGATTTTTGAATTGTCTGGTTAGATTTACTTTTTTCAAAAAGTAGCCTAATAAGTCTTATATAAAACACTTTAACTAGAAAAAATGATATTATTTATATTTCTTTTTTTATGACGATCAAAATCATTTTGAATGAAGTTATAGCTTTTAAAGCATGGGGAATATTAGCAGGCATAATAATACTCTGTCCACAATTTAGTTTGAAAATTTCACCATCAATACTTATTTCAGCTTCACCATCTGTAATTGTAACCAACGCATCTCCTGGTGAAGTATGTTCACTAATAGACTCGCCCTTATCTAAAGAGAAAAGCGTAACACCTACGTCTCCATATTGAACTAATGTTTTGCTTGCTACACTACCAACTTCTACAGTTATTTCATCTTTTAACTCAAAAACTTTTTTGTGTTCTATTTTATCAATATACATTTTATTTATCTCCTATTTCTGACTACTGAGCTTATACGCTACATATATAGTCAAGTAACTGAAACATTACCTCACGATTGATTAAAGGTACACCATGCCTTAAAATATCATCTGGTGTTTGTTGTAATGCATTCTCTTCTCGTGCATAATCCCCATCATTAATTACAATCTCTCTGACATTATCTGGTAAGGGTTCAAAGTGAAATTGTAGACCAAGAATGTTATCTCTAATAAAGCCCTGATTCATCAGCAAGTCACTTGAAAAGAGTAAGCTAAATCCTTCTGGTATATCAAACATCTCCTCATGCCAATGTAGCGCTGTTAGTTTTTGTGGTAAAGTCGAGATTAGTGAAGATTGGAGATAAACTGGTGCCCAACCAACTTCTTTATATGTAGCTTTTGAAATCCTACACCCAAGGCTTTTAGCAATCTGCTGTGCACCAAAACAAGCGCCAAATATAGGAATATGTCTTGATATACAGGCCTTAATTAACTCCTGTTCTTTTAAAATCCAATCTAGGGAGTCATTCGGACTCATAGGACCACCAAGAATAATCAGCAAATCAGTTTCTTCAACCACTGGCAAGTTGCCATTAAACTGATATGGATGGTAAATATAAAGCTCATGCCCCTGTTGTTGAGACCACTCACCAATACTACCTGGCCCTTCGTTTGGTGTATGTTGTAATACATTAACTCGCATATTCGTCCCTTCTGATCTATTGATGTCTTTCCTTGCTGTCATGATTAATAGTAAGATACATGCTTATATCTATATGAATTGGATACGATTATATCAAAATTAGGCCCCCTATACATGAAGTAGCTTAGACTTACATATTAATTTAAACGCTTTAAACTCCATTATAGCACATTTTAATTCATATAAATTGATAAAATTCATGCTTATTTTTTATGATATGGGACAAATGTGGGATAGATTTTTGAATTAATAAAATACTAGAAATATCTTTTCTATTTGTTCAAAAGTTTAATATCCTTAAAATTAAATAGATTGTCCAAAGGGTTTTTTTCATTGAAAAAACAAATCTCTATTCCATTATAGAATATATCCTTATCTTCATCAGAAAGTTCTTTATAATCACTCAAATTTTCAAAAAATAACTTTTTAAGTTCTTTTTCTTTATCTGATTGATTAGAAATATCATTATCAAACCAATACAGAAGTAAATCACTCCCATTATTTACCTGTTCAGCTATTTTTTCCCACCACCACTTATCTGAATTGCCAATAGAATGACCAAAAATAACAAACGTATTCGTTGTTTTAATTATTTCCTCACAATTTTTATAATGTATTGACTTATCAATAGTTTCTACAACTTTTGTTATGTTTCTTTCTCTTTTTCTTTGTCTTTGATGATTTCCACCTCCTGGATAGTTTTCTGGATGACCTTTTTCTGCATCCGTAACTCCGAATAGAATTGATTTAGGAACATAATAGGTACCATGAGGATGTATAATTGATAAATTATTTACATCTATAGAGTTATCATTTATAAAATAATTATCTACTAATGTTGTATAATTAAAGTTAAAAATATTGTAAGCAAAGTCAACGTCATTGATATTAATATTTTTTTTACTATATTTTGGAAAATCTTTTAAATAACTTTTTATCTCATTTATTCCTTTTCCATAGATAGTCATTAAGTGTTCCGGAAGAACCACTGTATTTACAAAGTTTAAAAATAATGTCTGTATCTCTTCATAGTCAGCTTGCAATGTAGTAGCATCTATATCAGGATGATTAACACTTGCAGTTGCAGCCTTATTTCTAAAAATTTCATATAGAATCTCTTCAAAATCTTTACCCCAAAAATCTCTCACTACTGTCTTCGATTCAAACAGAGCTTTATATATTTCGTTATTACTATTTAAACAATAAAATGATAAATACTTATAAAATTGACTGTATGTCGTTAAGTGTGGTGCTCCTAAAGCTGATAAAGCACCAATATCAAATCCATTCCCAATCAAAAACATAATATTCTTTTTTTCCATAACTTCCTCCTATTTATCTCTATATTTATTCCTAAATTTGATTAAAACAAAAAACAATAACATATGTTCTTGACATAAAAATAGTATATTTTTTCAAATAGAAAATTATTTATTCACTAATCTTCTAAGGATGATTGGAAAAGTTCGTCTAATTTTTCTGCGATTTCATCTGGTGTCATTATACCTGTATTCATAGCAAGTTTACCCGCTAATGTTGGACTGAACTCTTGAATTTCCTTTTTTGTTATATCATGCCAAATTGGTAAAATGACTTTTCCTCCATTGGATTCAATTTGAAAGAGAGCTTCTAACTCATAATTTGTCCAATACTTTTTGATGTAATTTCTTGATAAAATTACTACACCAAATTTTGATTTTTTAAGCCCTTTATCAATTTCAGCACGAATACTGTCACCCCATTTTATGGAGATACTATCATACCAAATTTTCAGTCTATACTTTTCTTGAAGAATATCTGAAAATTCATCACAAAAACTTTCCTTATCTTCCGCGGCGTGGGATAGAAATACGTCAAATTCTTCTGTACCATCAGAGTTATATATATTATCTGATGAGTTAGCAATAACTGATTGTTCGGTCATTTGCTTCAGTTCTCGCTTGTTCAATGAGTGATTTTACATAGTCGATGGATTCTTGTTTTTCGTTTTTGCGTGGACGGTCATTAAAGATATTTTCAGTCATTATAGTCTTCATCCTTTTCTTTGGTAAATTTCAAGTATCGCTATTATATCAAATATGTGAGCTTATTTTAATTTTTTGTCACTTATAATTTCTTTTATTGCTCTCTCTAATAAATATATACAATATTCATCATCAATTATCGGTGGATATTTTTCTAGTATTTTTTCTACACTAAATCCCTTAATTAAATCTTCTTTAAACATATTTTTTAATCTAATTGAATCTTCTTGGAAGATTGTTAACATTTCTTCTTTACTTTGACCCAGGTCAGCTACCTCTTCATCTGGCAAATCATATGCATTTACGTCATTAAAACCTAAAAGATAATCGGTTGTTGCATCAAGCTCTTTTGCTATCTCAATTACTTTTTCAAGATTTGGTTCTAATTTCCCATTCTCCCATTTTCCAACGGTTCCTTGTGTTGTTCCAACTCTATCTGCTAATTCTGATTGAGTAATATTTTTCTTTTTACGTAACATCTTTAAACGTTTTTCAAATAATGACATTTTTCTCCTTTTTTAAAAAAATAATCCATAATTGATTTTATTATTGACAAACATTCTTTTTTGGAATATAATTAACATTATTCCATTTTTGATTATTTTTTATATTATATCAAATCTAGATTAATAGTACAACTAAAGTCAGGAGTAAACATTATCGACTATAAGGATATCGCAAATGAAGTAAACAGAAGCCCTACAAGTATTCGTAAATGGTGTTCAAAGATAACAGAGTTATCAGAATATACTTTTAACTTTGAAGAAATTTATCAAGGTGAACTAGGGCACCTATTAAGAAACCAAATTTTACAAAACAAGAAGCAAAGGAGGAGAAAATATAGACTACAAACAAATGTCAGAACAAGTTGGTAAAAGCACCTCAACTGTCAAAAAATGGCGGTCTCAAATTACAAAATTGTCTGGCTATAAATTCAAGTTTATTAAAATACCTATTGGATATGGTCGTGGTAGGGGTTATAACTGGGTACCAAGTTTTACTGATGAAGAAGTTGAAAAATTTATTCAAACATCAAATTTGATTGCTGATAATGGGCTTGATAAAGCCATTAGAATGGTGTGGGGTGACCTTAACACTTTGTTAGAAGAAGAGAGAGAAAGTGAACTCTCCATTTTAAGACATTCCCTAGGACGCTTAAACAGCTCTCAGCTTGCCTTAAAAATTGAAGTTAAAAGTTTATCCTCTGAGAACGTTAAGCTCCGTCAGCGTGTCCATACGTTTGAAACAAAGCTATCTGATTTGATTAAAAAGCTATCAGAGAACAAGAAAATAAAAAAACTTATCGAGTAAGTGAGCAATTTTTGAGTACGGCAGAGATAGAGTTTTGGGGTCGGCGCCCATAAGCGCTTAGACCTCAAAAATCGTCATCGATGGACGGACGAAGTGAAAAGTGTTCACTTACTCGTGCTAAAACTGGACGGATTTCATTTGGCACATGCCTGTAACACCATGTGCTATTAGGAATTACAACACCCGTTAATCCCTTGGTACATATAGGCTCGTTGCTATTTCCAAAAAGGTTTTTTAAAACGACACCTAGACATTGAAAGGAGGTGATAAAAATTTCAAAAGATACTGGTAAAAATGGGAATTTAACCGCAGGGTTGGACTGGCTTCAATTTCAAATTGACATGAAAGTTGATACTATCATTACTGACGTTTTAGGACTTGATGGTGATTTGTTTATCGAAAAATCAGGCAACCTAAAATACTATGATTATGAAAAGTATTGGATTTATGGAGAAATTAAACTCTATTACACTAAAAAATCTGATACACCCTCAATGGTTCAATTTTCTGGTTCAGGTTGGGCGTTTTACAAAGACAATTATTTAGATACTTGGGAAGTTACTGAGTTTGGATATATCAAATTCTTAGATAACAGTTTTGGACATCTGATTGTTCCTAAACGACTGGATATGAGACTGGATGATTTTAATGATAAACCCTACTACACCCCAAAAACCTTGTTAAATTACTGTCAAAAAAGACGATTGTTGTATGGAAGAAGTACTATTTATAAGCCCTTTGGAGATGATTTCACTGGGAGAACATTATATCTTGGCGCTGATGAAAGTACTAAAAAGACTAGAATTTATGACAAATTAGTTGAACAAGCTAAAAAAATAGGTATCCGTCCCAAAGATTTAGCAGAAGATATGAGGATTAATTCTTGGATACGAACTGAAACAGAGTTTCGTCAAGATGATGTTAAAGCCATTTGGCTAGAAATTATCAAGACAGAACATAATGAACTTGAGTTTTACAAAGGCTACTTAAAAGGTAAAATAAAGTTTTTGGATAAAGGAGGCAAACCATATCATCCAGAATTTTGGAGACATTTCATGTTAAAGACAACTGCTTGGTCTTATAAGATAGTCAAAAAACAAACGCCTATTTTAGATAAAATCAATTGGTTTATGAATAAAGGCGCATTACCAATCTTGAAAATGTATCAATTCCTTTATGATAACGAGATAGCCATTGAACCCTTGGAACAATACCCTATAAGTTGGTTAATTGAAGAATCAAGATACTCTAAAGGTTTAGCTTCTGAAATTATCAAGTATCTGTCTGAAATAAAAACCTTATCAGAGGATAAAAAAAAGGACTTGATTAAACAAGTCCAAGCTCAAACAAAAGACACAAACAGTAAGTTTGATTAGTCTTCCGGACAAGTAAGAGGTCGAGTTCTTACTTGAATAATCACTAATAAGTGATTCACTAGTTTTATTATACCACAAGAAGTGGTTAGAGAGTATCACACTATGGCAAAAAGAGATTTAACTATTAACGCAAAAGACTTTGATTTAGATAATATCGGTACAACATTTGAATTACTGGATTTATACCCTGTATTCAATACAATTGAGAGTTTAGATGAAAATGGCAATCAACAATTCTATAAAAACGGCAATGTTATTACGAAAGATGGTGATGAAATCACTGGATATATGTACGCTGTAAAAGTTTTAGATGGTCAATTTAAACGTAAAACACAAACAGTCAAAGTCAATGGCATTGACCCACTCATGACGATTGAAAAATTCTATGATTCAGATGATGTCAAAATCAAATTTGAAAATCTAAGAAATTCTTACATTGGTCAAAATGGGGCGTTGTCTTATCTGGCAGATTCAGTTTCACTGGCAGAAGAAAATAAAATCAAAAAATATGATGAGAAAGTAGGTAAGTAGACATGAATACAGTCACACGACAAGACCTAGTCTCAATAGGCTATCAAAGCGAAACCGCAAGAAAAATCATTGCACAAGCAAAATTAATCTTAATCAGTCGTGGTTATCCATTCTATGATAATAGGCGATTGGGGCGAGTCCCTGTCAATGTAGTTGAAGAAATTCTAGGTGTTCAATTAGAAGTAGGTACTTAATATGGTATCAATCAATTACACCAAGTACAAAGGGAAGCAAGGCTTAACTTATGGCTTTCAAATAAAAGATAATCAAGGTATCCGTCTTTTATCAAAATCAGGTTTTAAAACCAAAAAAATTGCCAAGGCAACAGGCGAAAAAATAAGATTGGAGCTTGACAGTGGTAGTAAACTCAATCTTTCAAGTACAGTGCATGATATTTGGCAAGTATGGTATGACCTTGAAATAAAACCCTCTAGCTTATCTGAACGAACAAAATACAAGTATAGAAGTCATGGCAGAGTAATTGCCAAACTATTTAACGGACAAAAAGTATCAAAAATAAAACCTAGTGAATATCAAAAGATAATGAATGACTATGGTAAAGATGTCGGAAAAGATAGTTTAAAAAGGCTTGATAATGAAATTAAAAAAGTCGTTGCTTTTGCTATCCGTGACAAGCTATATATGGATGATTTTACTGTAGGTTATAAACGTAATGCAGGTAAACAACCTAAAAAAGCAGAAGATAAATATATCGAAAGTATTGAAGATTATAAAAAAATACTTGATTATTTAGCTAATCATCTTGACTATAAAATCAGTGTGATACCCTACTTTTACTACCTTATGTTTAAGACTGGACTGCGACTTTCAGAAACGCTTGCGGTTAATTGGGAAGATATCAATTTTGACAAAATGGTACTTTACACTTATCGTAGATACTCTCTAGCGGATAAAAAGTATGTACCACCTAAAACACCTGAATCTATCCGATATGTGCAGTTAGATGACGAAACAATAAAAGCCTTTAGAACCCTTAAAAAGAGCCGTATAGCTCTTAATGAAGATGTAGAGGACAAAGAAATGGTATTTTTAGAACCCGACAACCAGATTTTATCACATTATAAAATCAATCGGGCAATTCAAAAATATCTATCTGACTTAAATATTACACCAATTATCACACCTTATGGGACACGCCATACATATATCAGTGTGTTACTCGCCCAAGGCGTAGACATTGAAGTTATTGTTAAACAAGTAGGACATAAAAATAGTACTCAAATCAGAGAAACTTATGGTCACATACTTAGGGAGACATTAGACGCAGGCAATGATAAAATCAAGAAAATTATGGGTAGTTTTGGCAAAAATTTGGCAAAAATATAAAAGAAAAGGCTCTACACCAACGTGCAGAGTCTTTTTTTAATGCCCCCTGCAGGGCTTGAACCTGCGACCCATGGATTAAGAGTCCACTGCTCTACCAACTGAGCTAAGAAGGCAATCTTTAAGAGAAAAAGCATTTCTCACCAGTTCATTATACCCCAAATACACCTGAAAATGCAAGAATAAACTCATACAAGTCAAACACAGTTTTTCGAAGACTTTTTATCAAGAATTCATAGCATAAAAGACTTACAACCTCAAGGTTGTGAGCTGAAATCTAACAAAGACATCACACCAACATAGGAAAGTTTTTTTGCGTTTTTGGGGCGTGAGGTCGAGGCAGCTAAAGCGAAGCAAAATTGAGGTTGTAAGTCGATAGCTAACGAAGACATCACACCAACATAGGAAAGTTTTTTTGCGTTTTTGGCTGTGAGGTCGAGGCAGCTAAAGCGAAGCAACCTTGGGGGTTGTGAGCTGAAAGCTAACGAAGAAATCACAGTCAAAAACGCAAAAAAACACTGATTGAATGCCGTTGCTTACTCAAGTATTGAACCCGCTGTTAATGTTAAACAGGTGGGCGTCTCGCTCTTACTGAAGCAGCTTCCATCTAAAATGGCTTGCACGCTGTAAGATGTCTCAAAGACTCCCGAGGTAATACGATTTAGTCGGTCAAAAATGTGAGTAAGTTCGCACATTCCAGTGCTTTTCTTTATAGTTATATCATAGCATGGTTCCATTTTTTTTGCAAACAATATATCGGGAAGCGCTTTCTTTTTGACAGTAAATTAGTCTATGTCATCAAAAAACAGAAAGTCGACACGCAACTTTCTGTTTTTTCATAGTCTTTTATTGATTCAAAATCGCAAGGGTTTCTGCCAAGTCATCGACATTGACCTCGAGTGTATCGCCTGTTGCACGAATCTTAACTTCAACAATACGGTCAGCTGCTTTTTTACCGACTGTGACGCGCACTGGTAAACCAATCAAGTCGCTATCCGCAAACTTAACACCAACACGTTCTGCGCGATCGTCTTCAAGAACTTGCAAACCTGATTTTGTTAAAGTCTCAACGATTTCAGCTGACAATGCGACAGCTGTTTCATCTTTGACATTGACTGGAATCACGTGTACATCATAAGGTGCCAAACCTTTAGGGAAGTTCATTGACCAAGAGAATTTGTAGTCGCCTTTAAATGTTTTTTCAACATTAATGCGCGCAAATTGCTCTAAAATCGCTGATAACATCCGGCTCACACCGATACCATAACTCCCCATGATGATAGGCTTCGCTTTACCATTCTCATCCAGGACATTGGCGCCCATACTTTCAGAATAACGCGTACCAAGTTTAAAAATATGACCGATTTCGATACCACGTGCAAATTTTAGGTGTCCACCACCATCTGGTGCTGGCTCACCTTCTTTTGCAGTCCTCAAATCAACAAATTCAGTAACTTTAAAGTCACGGTCTAAGTTGGCATTTTGATAATGGAAACCATCTTCATTAGCACCAACGGTAACGTTGACAATGGTTTCAACCACACGATCAGCAATAACTTTAACATCTTCTGGCAAGCCAACTGGTCCTAATGAACCAAATGTTGCACCAAATACTTTAATTGTTTCTTCTTCTGTAGCAGGTTCAACAAAATCAGCACCCAAATGGTTGGTTAATTTAACTTCGTTTAACTCATCATCACCACGGAGTAAGACAACCACGATTTCACCATCTGCATTGTAGACAAGTGTTTTAATGGTTTGCTCAGTTGGCACATCAAGAAAGGCTGAAACTTCCTCAATCGTCTTCACATCAGGAGTTGCGACTTTTGTCAGTTCAAGTTGCTCTGTATAAGCAGTTGGTTTGACAAATTCAGTCGATGCCATTTCCAAGTTTGCTGCATAGTCTGAGCCATCAGAATAAGCGATAGTATCTTCCCCTGCAATCAACCAGTTAGAAAGTTCTTGCTTGATGTCTTTGATCACAAAGTCTGGGATTTCTGAAATATCAGCAATTGATTTATCTAAAATCAACCATTGTGACAAGTCCGTACGGTCGGGTGTAATCGCCATAAATTCTTGTGAATCTTTACCACCCATGGCACCGCCGTCACCAATGATACCCTTAAAATCAAGGCCAGCACGTGTGAAAATAGTCTCATACGCCTGTTTGTAATCCTGATAAGTTTCATCTAGTGATTCGTAATTAGCATGGAAACTATACCCATCTTTCATGATGAACTCACGACCACGAAGTAGACCGTAACGCGGACGTTTTTCATCGCGATATTTCGGCTGAATTTGGTAGATGTTCAATGGTAGTTTCTTATAAGACGTGATTTCATTTCTGACAAGTGCCGTCATAGTTTCCTCATGCGTTGGGCCGAGGATAAAATCTGATGCATCGCGATTTTTAAGCTTATAGAGGTCAGCGCCATATGTTTCATAACGACCACTTTCTTTCCACAAGTCTGCGGTTAAAAGGGCAGGTGCCAATAACTCCACCGCACCAATAGCCTCAAATTCTTCACGCATGATATTCTTAAATTTTTCAAGCACGCGATTAGCAAGTGGCAGATAAGCGTAGATACCTGCTGAGACTTGACGAACGTAACCTGCACGTACGAGAAGGGCATGGCTGATGACTTGCGCATCAGACGGCATTTCTCGTAAGGTAGGAATAAGCATTTTGGATTGTTTCATGTGTGTGATAGTTGGATAACCCTATCAAGCCCTGCGCTTGGAGATTATCCTTTCCTTTCATTTAATGTTTTCATTATATCAAAAAAAGCGCTGAAATTCAGTACTTTATTAAATAACACTATTCTATCTATCTGTTCTAAACAGTAATATTTCTAAGGAAAGAGAGGATAGTGATTAGGTTAACTAGCATCGCTATGCTATGATACCTCTCACCAGAAAAGAAAACAAAATAGAGAACAGAAGAATGAAGAAAGGACTTATCAAATACGCAATAGAAAATCTGTCTTTCTCTGCTAAATGTAAAACCTTTCTTAGTACAATTAAAGATGAGATTTCCAAACAAACACAACTTACTTTTTAAAAATTATTTTTAAAATTAGACTCTGCCTGTCATCAACTCACCCATACAGAGAAATCAATTAAGCATATCTCAGATAACTTAGGCTTTATGAATGCCAGTTCTTTCATCAAATTTTTCAAAAATAAAACTTCCGAAACACCATTAATTTACCGTAAAATAGCACTTCTATTTTCTGTCTAATTCTACTAAGTTTTGATTTCCCTACTCTCAGCTTACTCATATCGCAAAGCTTCTATTGGATTAAGTTTTGCAATTTTGCGTGTTGGCGCAAGTGAGGCAAGCAAAGTCATTACAATCACAAGTCCTACAACAGCTACTAGAGAAAAAAGACTTGTTTGATAGACTTTGGCAGTGATATCGTGAGAATAGCTTCGAACAACAACGTTCCCTATCATACCGATTACTGTTGATAAAATAATTGAAATAAAAAGTGAAGTCATAGCAATTAAAAGTGCTTCAACAAAGAAAATGATATTAATTGCATTGGGCTTGAAACCAATGGCTTCTAAAACGCCTATTTCTCGTGTCCGTTCAATCACACTAATATAAATCATTACAGAGATCATAATTATCGCAACTACAACAGCTTGACTAGACATAAACACCAATAAACCACGTATAATTTGGACAAATTTACCAATAATTTCTAAAATTCCTGTTTGAGAGAATGCAATATACTTTTCCTCTGATTGAATTTTAGTTGAAATCTGATTATTTTCTTTTGGATTTTTAAGATCTATGATAATATAGGGAATTATCTTTGTCATATGATTATCCGTGATAATTTTAGACATCTGCTGAGAGGACATAGCACTATTATGTTCCTGATTGCTATCATCTAAAATTCTGACTATTTCAGTTTGATAATTTATTGTTTTTTCATTATCGCCATCAGAACCTAGTAAAGTCAATGTAACTTTTTTACCTATCAATTCTTTAGCCTTAATTTTTGTTGCCAATTCCTTATTATAGTCCTTTAAAAAACTAGTGGTTACAGTCAAACCTTTTTCATTAACATCAGTATATAATTTTCCTGATTTCACTGTTTCTTTAGTATTACTACTATATTTAATTTTACTATCCTTAGGTAGCGATACAATATTGGCATAGGCACCTGAGAACTTTTCACCACTAATTTTATGCCCATCTAGTTCTATTTCACTCATCATAAGAGCCAAAGGGGCTTCTAAATACTTGATTTTAGATTTTCCTACTTTTTTCTCTATAGTCGTAACATCTTGTTGCGTGATATTGCCATACTTATTTTCCTTGGTAACTTGTATAGCAGTCTGCACATTTCCAGAATCAACTGTTTTATTAATCCAATGTGTAATACCAACACCAAGTCCTAAAGAAAGTAAAATACCTGTGACTCCAATAGCAGTTGCAAAAGCAACAACAATATTTCTTCCTAAACGTTGCCTAAAATTAGCTACTGCCATTTTTATCAAACCCAATTTTACAGTTTTAAATTTGATTCTATCACTGTCAACCACAGTATCATTTTCTACTTGTTGTTGTGAAATAATTTCGTTTTCCAATTGACCATCACGTAAATTATAGACACTATCAGCATAATCTCTAACTTCAGGATTGTGTGTCACAATTATAACTGTCTTACCTTTTTTGGTTAACTGTTTTAAAATATTTAAAATTATCTCTTGTGATTGACTATCAAGACTACCTGTTGGTTCATCTGCAATGATTGTATTAGGATTATTGACAAGCGCTCTTGCGATTGCAACACGTTGCTTTTGTCCACCAGATAGCTGAGTTACGTTCTTATGAGCGTAATCCAGCATACCAACTTGTTCAAGCACTTTATTTACGCGATTTTCAGCTTCTTTTCCTCGTACACCAATCAAAGATAAAGGAATTTTTACATTATCAAAAACGTCCATATGATTGATTAAATTAAAATTTTGAAAAACGAAACCGATATGTTTTTTACGAAAATCTGACAACTGCTTAGCTTTTTTATCTGTCAATTTTTCTCCATTAAAAATCACCTCACCTTCATAATCATAATCTAACCCGCTAATGATATTCATCAAAGAAGATTTACCACCTCCAGAGGGGCCAAATATTGCAGCCATTTCTCCAGATGCAATAGATAAGTCAACTTGTTTTAATACGTGTTCTATATTTTTATCAACTTTAAATGACTTATATATATTTTTTAGTGTAATACTCATCTTAATATCCTTTGTATAATTTTAGTTTTTAAAGCAACTGTCATAACAAGGTAAACAGCTGTTAAATAAAGAGGTAATTTTAACAAATTTGTTACCCGTAAATATAGAAAAATTAGTCCCCATTCTGATAGAGTAATCAATAATTCTTTTTGCAACGGTAGCTTTATTTCCTTTAAACTCTTATAATTTCCAACTCTTACCTTTTGTAGAGCTACTCCTGTATAATACTGTTTTAACGACATACTTGTTATTCCTATTAGAAAACCAAGCATTAGAGAGTTTGAAATTTGAATATAACCTAGCAACACAACCAAAAAAAGTCCTATTAAACTTACACAAGCTTGTAACAAAGTTAATATAAAAAAACATTGCTTAGCATATTTCATCAAATATTTCTGACTCTCTAAATATCGTTGCTCAATAAAAGTACTTAAAAATATATTAGCCAAAGTCCTAGGAGGCTTACTTGTCAAGGCATATAAATACCCTAACCATAAAAATCGAAAATTTTTCCCTAAAAATAAATTGAACAAATACCCCACAAAAATCGAAAGAAATAACGTTTTAAATAATTCTGATAGTATCTTCTTAATAGGAAGTTTAGAAATAAGTAGTAACATTTTAAGATTTTTAAACGTGATACCATTAAATTCAGAAATTTTAGGGGAGAACAGAAAACAAGAACAAAAGTAATATGTTCCAATCACTGTCCACAAAGTAATTACCATGGTTATCATTATCTTTCCTGATAAAAGGTAAAATAAGATAGTTCCTAGCGAAAGAAATATATTACGCTTAACCATAGATTTTAAAATAGATTTTTTTGTTTTTCCAAAATACAAGTATAGGGTATTTAATGTGTCAATAGACTTATCATGCATCATCTCAACTAGAGGTTGGAAAATAATATGACTAACCAAAATAAGTTGGAAAATGAAACCATATTTATAACCTATAAATGCTTTATCCCAAAAAATTTCTTTTAAACTCACGTAAGAAATTCCCACCATACATAGACATATTATTAAAATAACTTGTTTTAAAATTATATAATAAAACCAAGATTTTGTACTTTTCCAAGGAAATACACCCATATAGAAATTTTCTCTTGCAAGCATTAATAATCTTAAATCATTCATTAAAATATTCTATCTTTCCTGATTGCAAAACAAAATGATTGACTACTATTAAACTGGATATATCCATTTCATGACTTACTATCAAATAAGTTATATCACTTTGGTTCAAAAATTCAATAAATCTATTTAGACTTTCAGAGTCTAACCCTGAAAAAGGTTCATCCATCAATATCAAAGAAGATACATTTAAATGCCCCGCAACAATCATAACTTTTTTTCTTTGCCCCAATGATAGTTTTTTTATTCTCTTATTTAAAATAGACGAATCAAATTCAAAAATATTAATAAATTTTTCCATAGTTTCAACTGATTTAACCTTATTTTGACTTTCATCGCATAAAAGAGTAAATAAATTTTGGGGTGTTAATTCTCCAAAATATAATTCACTAGAGTCAGGAACATATCCCATCTTATCATGTACTAATATCTTGCCTTTTTCCAAAGGTATCATACCTAAAATAATTTTTAGTAAAGTTGACTTTCCTACACCATTTTTACCTTGTAGAATATTGATGCCAGAGTCAATATCTAAATTTACATTATCCAAAATTTTAGTATGTTCAATTTCAAATGTTACTTCTCTAAATATACGCATATTCCCTCAAAATTACTATATTTTTAATCAATTATAAAATCAAAACAAAGCTTTTATGTATTTTAATAGATCAAAAATCGCTAAAGATACCAAAAAGTGTTTTGATTTCACCATTCATTAAACATGTAAAAGTGTTAATAATTTAAACCCTTAAGAAGATGAGTTTAATTAAACCATTCTTGAACCCATTCAAGAATCCATTTCCAATTATTTTTAATAAAGCGCCAAACCCATTTCAAGACCCAAATAAAAAATCTACCCATGTATTCTCTCCTCTCCCAGCAAAAGTCCTCTAGCATCTATCAAACTTGCAATTATCTAAATACTTACATTATTTCCGTACACAGGCAAATGTCCTAACCTTACTTAAAATTAAGTATTACAACCTAAAACAAGTAAGGGCAATCCATAGAATGGACCATTTCATAGAATCTCCCTTTCTTTGTTTTAAATTACTGATAAGCGCTCAATCAGTGTAAGATTATGAATCTTACAAAAATAATTATATCACGAGAATATTAAAAATAAATTGACAATTCCGTTCATTTTATTGACAATTTCGCTCATTTAATTATATACTTATAAAATATTTGCGTAATAAATAATTTTGTGCTAGGATAAATGAGAATTTAAAGAATATATTGAAAGGATTAAAAGAATTGAAAGAATATTTTGATGATGAAACTTTTCTTGAAAAATTGATAAAATTTGACGATATTCCTTTTATTGTTTATCACGATTACAACAAAGATAAAATTTTTGAACTAAAAAATAATCATCCCATCCTATTAGATTCAAATTTTTTTGAAAATTGGTATAGTCATTATAAAAATTTGCGACAAAATTTTTTCTTTATAGAAAATGAAGTTATTTTATTTAGAGGCTACTATGATTTAATTTACTCTACATTTCCAGTCCAACAAACTGATGCCACAACTCTCTCAGGTGCTTTCGTTTTTGGTGGATTTCGCTCAAAAACTAGTCAGAATCAGACGCATAAATTCCATAAAATCCCTATATTTGAGGATCAAATTATCAAAAAGAAATGCTCTAAAATTTATTATTACTTATCCAAACATTTACATCTCCAAACACTCTACCTCTCTATCAAAAATGAAATTCATAAACATCTTTCTGAAAATCCAACTCCAGAAGACATTTCAAATCGCTTAAAAATCAGTCAGAGAAAAATCAAAAGTGAAATTTTAAATCATACCAACCTTACTTTTTCAAATTTCGTCTCAAAATTAAAAATAGAATATGCCTGTCATCAACTCCAATATACCGATAAATCTCTGCAAGATATTTCTAACAGTATTGGCTTTATGAATACTAGCTCTTTCGTCAGATTTTTCAAAAGAAAAACCTCTCAAACTCCGTTAGCTTACCGTAATCATAACCAAAAATAAAAATGCTACTTATAAAAAGTAGCATTTTTATTTTTCTCTATAATCTTATCAATTACCGAAACAACCGTAAAATATCATTCCAAGTCACCGCAATCATCAAGACGATCATAATACCAACACCCACAAGGGTGATCATACTTTCATGCTCTTGTTTCATCGGTTTGCGACGAATCGCTTCAATGATATTCATCACAATTTTACCACCATCCAAAGCAGGAATCGGAATCAGATTGAAAATTCCCAGATTAATGGATAGAAGTGCCATAAAGCTGATAACCGTCGTGATACCTTCACGCGCAGCCTCACCAGACATCTTATATATGGCAACTGGTCCACCCAATTTATTAATATCCGGACGTAAAATCAAATCCTTCAAAGCATTAATAATCGCAAAAGCAGATGTCCACGCCCCTTTTAGACCCCCAGTTATTTTGTCTACAAAACCTGTTTTAAGAAATGGTGTAATCCCAATGACATACGACTTATCTTTCTGTTTAGGTGTAATCGTAAGCGTTTTGCTATCTGTCTTAACTTGAATCGCCTTACCATCAGATTGACCAATTTCCTTAGACAATTCCGACCAATCAGAAATTGGCACACCATTAATCGACTCAACCTTATCACCCGTCCGCAACCCCGCCTGATAAGCTGGATAATTATGATCCGACACCGTGATTTGGTTTGTCTGCAAATCCTGCACGCCACCTTGCATAAAAGCAACCAAAACAAACGCCACAGCACCTAAAATAAAATTATTGAGCGGTCCTGCAAAGTTCGTCATCATCCGACCAGGTAAACTTGCGCTCTGATACTGCACATCCAAAGGCGCAATGCGCAACTCCGTCCCATCTTCCTCAACAACCGTCGCATCATGATTCACCGCATACGTCACAATTTCACCATTAACTTCGCCGGTAATGGTTAGAGCCTTTTCAAAATCGTAATCTGTCACGAGCATCGGTAGCGCTTGACCAAACTGCACCTTATCACTGAGATTAATACGTGTCACCGTCTGACTTTGGGGATCCAATGTCAAACTCACCGGTGCTCCAGTCTTAATCTCAGTTTCATCTTCACCCCAACCAGCCATGCGAACATAACCGCCCAGAGGCAAAATTCGAATCGTATAAAGTGTGCCATCTTTCGCTTGATGGGCATAAATTTTAGGTCCCATACCAATCGAAAATTCCCGCACCAAAATACCTGCTTTTTTAGCGAAAAACAGATGACCATACTCGTGTACACAAACAATAATACCGAAGATGATGATAAATGTGACTAAACTTTGAATCATATTTTTTATTTCCCTTTTTCTTGAATTAAATCTTCTACCCACTGTGACACTTTTTGACGTGTTCTTTTATCAGAGGCTAAAATTTGATTTAAGGTTTGCCCATCAAATTCCATATGCTCAAAAACTGCACGTGTAATTAATTGTTCAATCTCTAAGAAAGTAATTTTACCATCTTGGAAGGCCTGATTAGCAACTTCATTTGCTGCATTATAAACCGCTGGATAGCCACCGCCTAGTTTACCTACTCGATAAGCTAAATCTAACATTGGAAAACGAACCAAATCCATTTTTTCAAAATGTAGCGCACCAATTTCAGTTAAATCAAATGGTGTTTCATGGTGCATGGTCAAATGTTTTGGATAAGATAAGGCATATTGAATTGGCTCACGCATATCCGTTGCCCCAAGCTGGGCTAAAACAGCACCATCTTGTAGTGTCACCATTGAATGCACGACAGATTCCCGATGCAAAACAACATGGATATCATCATAAGGAACACCAAATAAATGATGTGCCTCAATCACTTCCAACCCCTTATTAACCATAGTCGCAGAGTCTAGCGTAATCTTCGCACCCATCGTCCAATTCGGGTGGGCTAAAGCATCATCAAGTGTTACGTCAAGCAACTCCTCACGCGTTTTATCACGAAATGACCCACCTGATGCTGTGATTGTTAAACTACGAACATCACTTTTTTGAACACCTTGTAGCACTTGGAAAATCGCTGCGTGCTCACTATCAACAGGCAAAATTTTACTACCTGTCCGTGCTGCTTCTGCCATAATCGTATAACCTGCGACAACTAGTGTCTCTTTATTGGCTAAAGCAATATCACGACCAAGCTTTATCGCTTCAATTGTGGGTGGAAGACCGACAGACCCCACGATTGCATTGAGCAAAATATCATAATCCTCTATTTTTGCTAGCTTGATTAACCCCTCGTTTCCAACATGAATCTCAACATCTGGAAAACTTTCAGCAAGTGCGATTTGTGACGATGCTTCAGCTGAAACAACGACTTTAGGCGAAAAATCTTGCATAATCTCACGCGCCTTCTCAATATTTTTGCCAAATGCAAAGCCGACCAATTCAAATTGCTCAGGATGTGCTGCAATCACATCTAACGCCTGCACACCGACACTTCCCGTCGCGCCTAATAAAATGATTTTTTTCTTCATATCCTAAAATGCCTCCTCCATCTCATTTCTAAAAAGTCCCTATCTACACTTGCGCCATGTCCCCTATCACACAAGCACAAACTTTATATTAAGTTAGATTAGGTTAAAACAAACCAAGTAAATGCATCATCGGAAAAACAAAAATGAGACTATCAAAACGGTCTAGAATACCACCATGACCTGGTAAAATTTTACCTGAATCCTTTACACCAAAATGACGTTTCAAACTAGATTCCACCAAATCACCAATTTGACCAACAACAGAGAAAATAGCTGCCAGGATAACTAAGTGTAGCAGACTAATAGATGGTGCTTGTTTAGGATAAAGAAATACCATTATCAGAGCAACAACAACAGCTGAAACAATTCCACCAAGAGAACCTTCCACCGTTTTATTAGGTGATACACTCGGAATCAATTTTGTTTTACCAAATTTTCTACCAACAAAATAAGCACCTGAATCCGTCGCCCAGACAATAAAGAGCGCTAGAAATAAAATAAATAAACTATTTTCACGCGCCGCTAGTAAATTCTGAAAACCAATCCCAATATAAAAAGCTGACAAAAAAGGAAAACCTAAGTCTTCAAAAGAATATTTACCCTTAGTAAAAACCATGACACCCATCATGATAAATAAAAATAAAGTAAACAAGGTAAAATTGCTATCTGTCCCAAGTTGTGGGAAATATTGCGTTGTTGGTAAAGATAAAGAAAGGGCCGCAAGTGTTGCTAAAATGCCTTCGAAAGATAGAAGTTCTAACTTGCGCATTCTGAACAGTTCACTCATGGCAATAATAACAAGCAGGGCTACCAAAATATGAAAAGGTGTACTTCCAAGAATCACTAAGCCTAAAAAGACAGCTCCTGCGACAATACCTGTAATAATTCTTTGCGTCATTTTTTGATTCCTCCATATCTGCGATCTCGTTGTGAAAAGACGTCAAATGCTAAATCTAATGCAGCCTCATCAAAATCTGGCCATAATGTCTCTGTAAAATATAATTCGCTATAAGCCGTTTGCCACGGTAAAAAATTACTCAACCGATTTTCACCTGATGTTCGAATGACAAGATCAGGATTTCGATAAGACTCTGGTAAAATCGCTGTAGTCAATTGCTGCTCAAAGCTATCTTGTGTCAACTCGTCTACTGATATCAGCCCCTCTTGAACTTTTAACGCTAGTGCTTTAACTGCATCTAAAATTTCAGCTTGCCCACCATAATTCAAAGCAATCGTCAAAATCATCCCTGTATTTTGCGCTGTATCAACCATCGCTCTATCAATGGATTTCAGTGTTGCTTTTGGCACACCTTCTCTTGTACCAATCATAGCAATTCTGATATTTTCACGATTCAAGGTCGGCACAAATCTTTCATAAAAATCAATCGGTAAACTCATAATGAATTTAACTTCTGCAGCTGGTCTCGACCAGTTTTCTGTTGAGAAAGCGTAGACAGTCATCACTTTGACGCCTCGATTTTGCGCGTGAATCGCAATCATTTGCAAGGCATCCATACCCGCTTTATGACCAAAAATACGTGGTTTCCCCTGACGTTGCGCCCAACGTCCATTACCATCCATGATAACTGCCAAATGGTTTGGGATTTTTTGCATTGCTGCTTTATCAGATGTTTCTATCATCTTATCTATCTACCTCTAATTCATGGTTACTAATTGCTCACTAGCAGTTAAAGTCATCTCTTTTGATATTACTTGTGACATTTAAATTCTAAAAATGACCTATTAAACCTTGCCTTCTAGTTTACAATCTTCCCTTAATTTTAACACATTTTCAGTAAAAATTCTTAAAAAAAATAAGCCAAATGGCTTATTTATCTTGTGTTATTCAAATGGTGAGTCTTGTTTGTCAACCGTTTCGCTAGACGCAATAGCCTCAGTTTTAGCATCAGCAATCACACTATCAATCGTTTCAGCTTCATCGGTAGCTTCAGTAGCTACAACAGGTTTAACTGTTTTAACTGCTGCACGATCAAAAGTTAGAATGACCCCTTCAGCATCTAATTCAATCGTCCCTTTTGTTTTATCAACGCTCGCCAAAATACCGTGCAATCCGCCAATCGTCACAATTTCAGAACCAGGCTGCATATTGTCAAGTTGTTCTTGACGTTGTGCAGCTGCTTTCTTTTGGTTGCGTTGCATAAACCACATCATCCCACCGAACAGAATGATCAAAATTACAAATTGCATGTCTTTACCTCATTTATTTTTTATAGTCTCTATTATAGCAGATTATGCGCAATAAAAAAAGCACAATACTTGAGGTAGATTTTGAGGTATCATTAGAAATTACAGTTTATTTTTGATAATTCAATTAATAAATGCTATGATGATTAGGGTATCATGTATAATAAGTATATTAAATACAGTCAAACAAGGAGGAGAAACAAATGACTAGCTCAGAACTCAAACAAGCCGCCCGCTACGCCCTTAAAGACAATTTCTTCCAGAAAATGCTCTTGATGATTGTCCCATTGCTACTTGCAATTTTTTCAAGTCGTGCTACTAATTCATCTTCAATCACTTTACAACATCAATTAAATGATGCCAATATTGATTTTTCGGGTAACCCAGATGCTTTCTCAAATATTGATTGGGGTTTAGTCCTTAGTATTGCTATACCAATTATTGTTTTTGCTATTGTAACTAGCTTTATCGTTATGATTATTATCACCGTTTTTAAAACAGCTAGTATGTTTAACTATTTGGAAATTTTCCGAGGCGAAAAAGAAGAGATTAATTTATCATCTGACATCTTACGCACATTTAAAGACAATTCTTTCTGGAAAATTGTAAGTTTGACAGTTGTGACACAACTCATCATGTACCTGCTTTTATTTATTCCAATTGTTGGTTGGGCTATTGCAATTTATCTTGGCTTATCTTGGTCACAAGCCACTTATGTTTTATATGACAAGCTTCAAAACAACAACTATAAAGGTGTTTGGGATATTCTTAATACCTCAAGCCAAATGATGACTGGTTACAAGTTTAAATATTTTGTCTTTAACTTAACTTTTATTGGTTGGTACATTCTAGGTGCTCTTTTCTTTGGTCTACCTCAAATCTGGACAATGCCGTATACAGAAATGTCTATGGTTGCTTTCTACGAAGCACGAATCGAAGAGCGTTTATAAGACACATAAAAACATATAAAAAATAACTCCGTGATGAAGAGCTCCTGATAAATGGACATGAAATAAAAAACTATTTCAACCATTTTATCAAGGAGCTTTTTCATGCGTAAAAACCAGAACTACACGGGCGACTTTAAAGTAAAAGTTACATAAGCTTATCTTTTTAACCACTTAGGCGGGTATCAATCAGTGGCAGATCATTTTGGTGTCACCAATCACTCACAAGTACACCATTGGGTTAAATTGTACAAGAACAATCCTCAACTTCTCTATCAAGACAATCGTGGTAGACCGGCACAGGTTAAGCCAGAGACTATGACTTTAGAAGAACAAGTCAACTATCTCAAATGGAGATAGCCATTCTAAAAAAGCTCTTGTAAAACTCTCTACAAGAGCTAAGTATCAAGTCGTTGATAGTTTAACAGGACAGTATTCAATTACTGCTCTTTGTCATTATCTTGGTGTTTCAAGGAGTGGTTATTGTAGCTGGATAAAAAAATCGCCCCCCTTACAAAATCTTTGGATATTCAGTTTGCAGAGAAGATTCAATTGCTTTTTGACACCTCATTGAAAGGCTATCGTTATATCTGGATGCAACTCAAAAGGCAATATCATCTGTCAATTAATCCTAAAACAATATTGTGGTATATGCGACTACTGGGATTAAAATCTCCCATTCGTAAGAAACATTTGATTTCCTGTACGCGTCAAGAGATAAACAAAAAAGCGAGAAAGGTTTAGACAAACCTTCTCGCAAGACACTTCTTCGCCACACGACCTCATGAAAAATTAGTGACAGACGTTTCTTATGTGTCTCATCAACAGGGTAGACTTGTATATAACTCTTATTTAGCTTATACCTTGTCAAAATTCAATGATAATCAGTCAGTATTTGAGAATTTATACCTTGTTTTCAGACAATATTGAGACAAATCCAAATCTTGTCTTTTACATTCAGATCAAGGATTTCAGTACACGAACAAACAGTATTATCAAAAACTTGAAGCTGTTAATGTGACGGTTTCACATTCTCGTAAGGGGAATTGTTTGTTCCTGAAAATGAGACGGAATTGATTCAGCAGATTGACGATTTCATTGCATGGTATAACTTTGATAGACCACAGCTTAAATTCAAAGGCATGACTCCTATTGAATATAGGGAGACATACCTTTGAATGGAAATGTGTTTTTTTGAACTATCTGTTTTATTTGGGACTTGGCAAGTTATCATCAGTTTTTTTATTCTTAATAACTTCTTATTTCCCGTCTGTGTTACGCGCTACATTCTGAGCGTTTTCTGACAGTCTATAGACTTCAGACTGACGATTCTCTAATGTCTGCATCCTATTTCTGATTTCAGCAAGACCATCCAAATCAATATCTGCATATAAAATTTGTTCTCCATCTCCTGCACGTGCAATCACCGTCCCCCATGGATTGACTACCAAACTATTACCATAAGCCAACATTTTAGCGTTTTGACCATATTGATCCGCAGCAATCATGTAAACACCATTTTCAATCGCCCTTGCTCTTAAGAGCACCTCCCAATGATCTTTACCTGTCATCAAATTAAAATCTGACGGATTAAAAATAATCTCAGCACCCTTTAAGGCAAGTAATCGATGCAACTCTGGAAACCGAAGATCATAACAGATGGCAAATCCTAATTTTCCAAGAGGCGTCTCAACAACTACAACCTCTTGACCAGAAGTAACCGTATCCGACTCTCGATAAATCTGACCAGATGGATCTGTAATATCAAAAGTATGAATCTTGCGATATTTCCCCACTACTATGCCTTTGTCATCAAATAAATAACTCGTATTATAATGTTTTTTAGACGCCGGTATTGTCTCCGACCAAGACCCACCATGAATATAGACCCCTAAGGTTTTGGCAAGGCGCGACAATAAGCGAAACGTCTCACCTCCATCACTTTCTGAATAACTCGGCATATGTGAATCAATAATATTCATCACTTCAGGAAAGGCTATTAGTTTAGCCCCCTCTTGTGCAGCAGCTCTGATAAACTTCTCTATTTTAACCAGATTATCTTTTAGTTGACAACTTGTTTGAAGTTGAACGATAGCTATTTTATATTGTCTACAAGGAACCACTCTAATACCTCAGATCTAAATCAACACGATTTCGGATTTCTTTTCCTTGAATAAAATCCGAAAATACATCAGAAAACATCGCCATTGCACGAGAGAGATAGTCTGAAATATCACCTGCCCTGTGTGGAGTTATCAACACATTGGGCAAATCCCAAAACGGTGAATCAAATGTTAGTGGTTCATGTTTAAAAACATCTAAACCAGCAAAGGCCAGTTTCCCATTTATCAGATTTTCCAAGAGTGCTGCCTCATCAACAGTCTCACCTCTTGAGATATTTATAAAATAGCTTCCTGTTTTCATTGCATTAAAGGTCTGATGATTGAACAAATGAAAAGTCTCTGGAGTCAACGGCGTTAACAACACAACAATGTCAGCTCCTGCAATTGCACGGTGCAATTCCGTAGTTTTATACATTTGTTTAAAGTTTTTTTGCATTTTCCCCGTCCGAGAAACGCCGGTTACAGTCATCCCAAGTGCTACTGCTTTTGAGGCTAATGTTCGTCCCACTGCACCTGATCCCACAATACAAAGCTGTCGGCCAAAAACTGTCTCTAACATCATTTCACCATGTGACCAACAATGGGCCATTTGAGATCTTTCAGCACGTCTAAGACCACGTGTATGGGACAAAATCATAGCAAGCGCATGCTCACTCATAAATTCAGCATGCATACCACGACTATTAGCTAACAGAATATTCTTTTGTTTCAAATAATCGAAAGGCATTTGATTGACACCAGATGACAAGGTAAAAATCAATCTAAGATTTGGAAAATGTTGTAAGTATTCCGTAGATACCTTAGGTGTTGAGATTAAACATATGACTTCAGGAAACTCATCTTCTATCTCTTGATCAAGTACTAAAATGTCTTGTGAAAACTGTGCTTCATATGCTACTTTCTGTTCATTTGTTAGAGTATGCATGATTGCAATCATCTTTTAAATCTCCTTTTCTATGTAAGCTAAATCTCGACGGAATTTAAACCCCTGATTCTGTCAAAAAGCCTGGCCAATATCATTTTCAATGAAGCAAACTAAATTTACCTTGTTTATCCCTGCTTCTCTAAGCGATGTTTCTCAGGGTGGACTGCATCATGGTAAATAAATCCTATTCTCCCATCATACCCTGATAATATACAGCCTATTAACACCCTTTTTCTTCCGCAACAAAGCATATTGTCGGGTTCCGCTTTAAAAAGTCGCAAAGCCTACCTCGCTAATCATTCCATTCACGCAGATCAACGCCTGGCACGAGATGCCATAACATCCAAATGCTTTTCAAAATCAGATAATCGTAAAAGTCGTATCTTAATTTTTTTACCCATCCTACACCAGCTTTCTAGCATTCAAAAGATTACTTTCCGATATTTTACCACAATTCCTAGACTTAGCGCGACAAACACCCCTGAAATCATATACATTTTTTCAAACCCAACATGCATTGCGACAAATCCCCATATCATCGCACCACTGCCATAGGCGACATCTAGGGATGCCGAGAATATTGCTGTTGCACGACCACGTTGTTGGTCACTGACATGTGTCAAAACAACTGCGTTCATAATAGGCAAAATACTCGCAAAACCAATACCATAAAGACTTCCAGCTAACAAGAAATCAAACAAGGTCACACTTTTAGCAACTAATATAAATGATATAACAATAAAGACTAAACTAGCAAGCACAAGTCTGGACGTCTTGATAGTGACTAAAAATTTAGGATAGATGATTCGCATCAGTACCGTCACAAGTGCATTTACCGTAAAATAATAACCAATATTTGTCACATGTCGTTCAATTGCAAATTGTGAGACAAAAGCTGTGACGCCAGAATTGGATAAACAGATAATGGATAAAATTAAACTAGGAATCATCACTGGGACAGTTATGATTTTTTCTTTGGACGTCAATTGTGGCCCAATATTACAGTCAGTCAATCCTTTTTGATAGTGATCTGATACGAATAAACTTGCTAAAAAAGCTAGAATCGTTAAGCCTAATCCAACTAAAAACAAAGAATTGAAGCCATAATTTTCAACCAGATACAAACCAATTAGAGGACCTATTGCTTGGGGGAGTGTCTGAGCGATACTAAAGTATCCTAAACCCACGGACAATCGGTTTTTAGGAATTAAGTCACTGGCCAAAGTGCCAACAGCAGTACCTTCAACCCCCATTGCACCGCCTTGTACCAATCTCAAGAGAAATAAAAAACCAAGCTGATGGCTCAGATTCAAAATTGAAAAATCTGCGACCAAAACTGCTAGGCCTATGACCAAAATAACTTTCCTACCAAACTTATCCAGTAGCCCACCTATTGGTAACCTCAAACATAAAGCTGAAATTCCCAATATGCCAACAACTGTCCCAGCATCTCCTTTGGTTCCACCTAAATGTGCGACGTATAATGGCAGAGTCCCCATTTGTGTTGTAATCGCCGTACTTGCAAGAAAACTAATAACCATGACCAATAATAAATCTTTGGATAATATCTTTTCCTGTGTCAACGTGATTTCTTTTTGAGAAACTGTCACTTGTTAGACCGCCTGACTAAAATTCAATCGTGCTAAAAATTCCTGAGTACGTGCTTCTTTTGGATGATTAAACACCTGATCAGGTGTCCCTGACTCCAATACCTTCCCATCAGCCATAAATATGACTCTATCTGCAACTTCATAAGCAAATTGCATCTCATGTGTGACAATAATCATGGTTTTACCACTTGAAGCAAGTTCTTTCATGATTGCGAGTACTTCATCCACCAATTCAGGATCCAATGCAGAAGTAGGCTCGTCAAACAACATTAGTTCGGGATCCAAAGCCATTGCCCTAGCAATACCTATCCGCTGTTGTTGTCCACCAGACAATTGACTTGGGTAAGCAGAAGCTTTATCAGATAACCCAACTTTTTCAAGAGACCGCTCTGCAATCACTGTTGCCATTTTTTTCGGCATTTTGCGTACAGTAACCAATCCTTCCATAACATTCTGAAGAACCGTCATATGTTTAAATAGCTCATAACCCTGAAAAACCATAGCCGTATTCATACGAATAGCCTTAATCGCTTTTCTTGTAGCAGCACTAAAATCAACACGATGACCAGCTAGAACAATCCTTCCTGCATTAGCACGTTCTAAAAAATTAATACAACGTAGAAACGTCGTTTTGCCAGATCCAGATGGTCCTAAAATGCAGACGACCTCACCTTCTTGAACCACAACATTCACACCCTTTAGAATTTGATGATTACCAAAACTTTTATGAACGTCTATAATTTCAATTTGATTTCCCATTGCTGTCCTCCTATTAATTTTGCCTAAAATCCATCACAGATCGTACACTTCGCCTATGCCACAATGTTCAAGTTCTCTTCATTGTTAATGATCGCAACAGCATTATCTAATGCCGTTTCAACAATTTCACGTACTGCTAAATCTGTAAAGTACGCAATGTGTGGTGTAATGATAACATTTTCAAAAGCCAGTAATCGTTGCGCAAGTGGATTTTCAGTCCATTTTCCTGAAAAATACTGTGCTTCATCTTCAAGTGCATCTATACCTAACCCACCTATTTTTCCTGCTTCTAAGAATGGAATAAGTGCTTGTGTATCAATGATTGCACCCCTAGCGGTATTAATGAGTATCACATCTGCTTTCAGCTTATGGAAAACATCTGTGGATAATAAATGATAGTTCTGTGTCGAGGCAGGTATATGAATCGAAATAACATCTGACTTTTCGAGGAGTGTGTCAAAATTTACATAACTCATACCCTTTGTTTTCAAATTGATATTCTCTTGATTACCACAGGCGATTACATTCGCACCCATCGCAAGCAGATTATCCGCAACAAGGCTACCAATTCGGCCTGTCCCTAAAATACCAACCGTCACATCTGACAACTCTCGCCCCATATGTGCCTTTCGGTTGCTATCAGACAAATAATTCGGCACCTGACGAAGGGTCATTAAAATAAGCATAATGGCAAAGTGTCCCACTGATGTCGGACTGTAAGCTGGTACATTTGTTACTGTCAATTGATACTGACGAGCAAAATCAAAATTAATCCCATCTACCCCTGTAGATTTAACCGACAAAACCTTGATCCCATTTTCTTTAAGGGCTTGATAAAGCCTAGGATCCGTCGCCATCTCCTGATTTGGATAAAAGCAAATACCATCATACCCTTTGGTTTTATGACTATTCTCAAGACTCAAATTTTCAGAAACAACTTCTATCGCTATTTGGTGTCGTTCCCCCCACCTGATGATGAAGGGAATTTCTTGTTCATTTGCACCCATAAATATTAACTTCATATGTTTACATTGCCTCCTGTTCAAATATTTCAGATGAGCTAGAAATGCTTGCTACCTTTAAAGCATCACTTATGATTTTGATACCCTTACGTATTTCTGTCAGAGTTGGCTTTGTAAAATTCAATCTAAAATACTTATCAAAGCCTTCCTGTTCCACGCTCATCACATTCCCAGGAATAACAGCCACTTGATGTGCAATCAGATAATCATAAAAGCGACGAGTATCAAGAGCATCTGACAGTTTACCACATAAAAAATAGCCACCCGCTGGTCGAATGTAAGTCATCAAGTCTGGCGAAATTTTATCCAATTCCGCCATCATCAACATAAATTTCTCCTTATAAAGTTCTCGTAAACCTTCAATATGTGCTTCAAAATCATAGTCAGTCATAAACTTAGCAGCCACTAACTGCCAATATTGATTAGTATGCGAATCACTGGTTTGTTTACCTAACAATACCATTTGATAGGCCATTTTAGGAATAACCAAGAACCCTACACGAGTTGACGGTGCTAAAATTTTAGAAAATGAACCTGAATAAATAACCAACCCTTCTGTATCAAAAGATTTGATTTTGGGAATAGGTTCACCTTCATATAAAAGATCACCATAAGGATCATCCTCAAATATCATAACACCGTATGTTTTCGCCAATTCATAAATCCGAATACGATCTGCTAAAGGCATAGAAGTTCCCAATGGATTTTGAAAAGTCGGAATCAAATAAATAAGTTTGATCTTATGATCAACATCTGCAATCAAAGCAGTCTCAACCAAATCTAAATCTATCGTTTCACCTTTCATCGGAATTGCAAGGGGTTCTGCACCATAAGCACGAATACTATTAACAGCTCCTGAGAATGTTTGCGCTTCACAGATAACAATATCTCCTTCATTACAAAAAGCTTTAACGGTTAAATCCATTCCTTGAGTTGACCCCGAGACAACCATGAGATCATCAGTATCCGAATCATAAACATTGACGACCGAAGATAACCGTTTTCCTAATGCCGTCAAAAATTCTGGATGGCCTTCTGATGGACCGTATTGTAGAAATGTCTCATGGTTTTCTAAATCATAAAGTTTCTGAGAAATTTCTGAAAGTTGTTTACTGGGAAAAGCTACTTCTGGGGGAAAGCCATAAGCAAAAGAAATCACATCTGGATGCTCCATATTCTTTCGAGCATTCGCACGTAACGGGTTAACTTTAATTTTTGAAATACGATTTGAAAATTGATAATTCATAGTTTCTCCATTATTCATAATCAAGCATTCATATACCGTGATAGAAATGCTTTAGTTCGGCTTTTTTTAGGATGATAAAATAAGGCTTCTGGCGTTCCTTGCTCAACGACAACTCCACCTTCCATAAAAATGACCTGATCCGATACCTCATATGCAAACTGCATTTCATGGGTTACCACCACCATTGTGACACCAGATCGGGCAATATCCTTCATGAGCCCAAGTACTTGGCCAACTAATTCTGGATCAAGTGCACTCGTTGGCTCATCAAATAAGATTACATCTGGATTAATTGCTAGCGCTCGTGCAATCCCAATACGTTGCTGTTGTCCACCTGATAGTTGAGATGGATAGAAATCGGCTCTCTCTAGTAAAGACACCTTCTCTAGTCCTTCAAGCGCGCGTTTTTCTGATTCTGACTTAGACATCTTTTGAGCTGACATCAAAGGCAACATGATATTTTCTTTAGCTGTTTTATTAGCAAATAGCGCATAATTTTGAAAAACCATTGCTGTCTTACGCCGAATCGCTAATCTATCTTTCTGATTGACCTTATTAAAATTGACAGTTTGACCATCAACAGTCAATTCCCCTTGATCTGCCGACTCAAGAAAGTTTAAACACCTTAAAAAGGTCGTTTTCCCGGAACCAGAGGGTCCTAAAATACAGATTACTTGCCCTGGCTCAACCCTTAAATCCACACCTTTTAAAACTTCGTGCTTCCCAAAACGTTTATGAACATTTGTTGCTGTCATCATGCCGCATCCCTCCTAAGTCTTCTATTTAGATTACGTTCTAGCAGCCCTGCCCCCTGTTCAATAACACTATTCAAAATCCAGTAAATCAGTGCAACTGCCAAATAAGCTTCCAGAAAGCGATAATTCTGTTGGGCAGATATTTTTGCTGCTGCAAAGATATCTACCACACCGACCATTGACACCAATGCGGAAGCTTTAATCAAACCGATTAGTGTATTACTCATCATGGGCAAGGCAACCGGTAGAGCTTGAGGCAAAATAATTCTAACTATAATTTGACGTGTGCCCATCCCAATTGATTTTGCAGCATCCTGTTGACCCTTACCAATAGAAGCAAAAGTACCACGAAATGTTTCACTTAAACCAATCGTTGACAGGATAGATAAACAAAATATAGGAATAACAAGTGGATTCATATCTTTAAATTTCATTTGCCAGCCAATTCCTGCTGCAAACTGATCAAATGTTTTAGCAAAAATGAGATAGGTTGCTAACAAGATTAAAACAATCGGAATCGCTTTTAATATAGTGAAAAATCCGATAAAAAATTGTGATAGAATTGGTACATTATAAAATCTTATCAAAGCAATAACTAATCCTAAAATCAGACCAATTACCAATCCACTCAGTGCAACTTCAAGTGTTGTCCCAATATATTGACTCGCAATTTTAAAACTTTTGATAAAAAATTCAAACTTAAAACTCATAGGCTTATCTCCTCATTTTGGGATTCCCATTTTACGATATGATGAAAGTTGAACATCTAATCCTGTCTAATCAGTAATCGGCATTAGTTTTTAGGTACATAGTCTCCACCTAAATATTTTTTAGATAACTTAAGTAGTGTCCCATCCGATTTCAGTTTTTCCATCTCATCATTGACGGCCTTCTGCAATTTTGCATCCGCTTTTTTGTTAAATAAAATAAAGGCTTTTGATTGATTTACTGGTTGATTGCCAATAACAAAATTAACGCCATAATTTTTAATAAATAAATCATTTGAATATTTTGGTGCTAAAGTTGCATCAACTGTACCGGATTTAATAGCCTCTACAATTTGCTCATTTGTATACTCACCATAAACAAGCGTAAAGGCATCCTTATGTTCTTTCAAATAATTTTCTGCCATAGCTGCTTGATTGGTTCCTGTTGTCACATAAATCTTCTTACCTTTAGCCTCATCAAACGTATTGAGTGCCTTTCCCTTATCACCATCGGTTACAATAAAGGTATCCCAGTCTGTATAGGGCACAGTACCATAAGTGAATTTTGCCTTACGTTCATTATTCACTTCAAATTGGAAGCTCGCAATCATTGCTTTTCCAGATTCTAAATTTGACAAAGTTGTTGGGAAATCCCCACCAATAAATTTGAATTTGTACTCAGGCAAGGCCTTGTCAATCGCCTCCATTAACTTAACGTCTAAACCATCAAACTTACTGTCTTCGTTTAGATAACAAAACGGAAGACTTGCATTTCCTGTTGCAACCGTAATCGTTGTGACACCTTTTTCACTGGCATCGTCTTCTTTTTCAGATTTTTTTCCACATGCAGTTAGCGTAAAAAGAATCGTCGCACAAGTTAGGGTAACAGCAATTTTTCTAAAAGCATTTTTTTTCATAAAATGTGTCATAATAATTCCTCCGATAAAGTTGTTTTAACGACAACAGGTTGTGTCGTTTCTTGTGATAGGTGATCTAGATTTGTTTTTAACCTATTTTTCCGCTTAGATATCGCCATTTTTGACTGCTGAGTAACCGCGTCATAGCTTGTTTTCCTTTCAATCCACTTAAAGAACAGCTCTAGTAAAATACTACAAACAATAAATATCAATGCGGCATCAACATAACCTTCAAAAATATGCATGGTTACTGCACCCAATGCTTGCGCACGTCCAATAACATCTAGCACACCAATTGTGAAAGCCAGTGAGGTATCTTGCAATAAACTAATGGTTGCAGTCCCAAAACTAGGAACAGCAACCTGAATTGCCTGTGGTAGAATAACCTTCAGGTAAGCTTGTTGCTTAGTTAAGCCAGAGGCCAAGGAAGCTTCCAACTGATGTTCAGGTACGCTGAGAATTGCTGCACGAATGGTTTCTGACTGAAATGCTGCCGTGTTTAACCCATAAGTGACATATAAATAATACATCTTATTCAATTCACTAATATCTAAACCCATCATTTTCAAAACTTCTGGCAGTCCATAAAATACAATGAAGAGTTGTACGAGTATTGGGGTCCCACGGATAAATGACACAAATACTGCCGAAAGCTGTGTCAAAACAGGTACTTTTTCAATTCGTATCATTGCAATCAAAGCACCTAGCACCAAGCCAATAATGGTCGCGACAAATACAATCAAAAGTGTTGTCGGTAAAGCAGATAAAATCTTTGGAAAATACTTCTCCGCCAATTCTATGTTAAATAATTGGTTCATGTCATCTCCTTCTTAAAATTAAAGCCCCAATTTAAAACGACGATTCAAAGACTCGATAACCTCAAACATCTTTTCCCCCTTTCCCTCTGCGATGCTTAAGTATGACGATAATTTTGTCGTGCATTTGTTCAAACATTTTTAAATATCAACTTGTGCTATCAATTGCTTACTTTGATGTTTATAATTCTAAATCATTTCAAAAATAAAAACAAGTGAATTTTCTGATTTTTCTGAATTTTAGAGATGCATCCATTTTTTTTTATTTAAATTTTGTTGCAAGCGCTATTATTTTTTTTTTAAACAATCAATTTTCAAAATTACAGATTTTAAGTAATAAAATATTACATATAATTCAATATTTAAGTCTAATTTTACATTTTAAAGTATTAATGCTATAATGACGTTATATTTTATAACATAAAAGGGGTAATCCGATGAATCTAGACAATATCGATATCAAAATATTAAATATTCTACAAAGAAACAGTCGGGAACCATTAAAATCAATAGCCCAACAGTGCTTTATTTCTGCACCCTCTGCCTCTTCACGTATACAAAAACTAGAAAAAGAGATCATTAAGAACTATCGCCTCGTCATTAATTATGAAAAACTTGGTTATCAGATCAAAGCCTTCATCAATGTATCCCTTAAATCAGATAACAAAAATGAGTTCATCAATCTTGTTAGACGCATTCCAAACGTTTTAGAAGTTGATAACATTACTGGCAATTATGATTTTATTCTAAAAGTTCTTTTTAAAGATGTTCATGAGCTCGAAACATTTCTAATTAAACTTAAGCGATTTGGGCAAACCAATACTAACATTGTTTTTACAACACAAGTTGAAAATCGTGGCATGATTCATGATGAGACCCACTTTGAAAACTAAGCTAAGCAATTTGGAAAGAAAAGTAACTATTTTATTCCTAAAATGATTCAAAAAAGCCCCACACACTGGGGGCTTTTTTGAATCATCTAGTCATTTTGGATCCCCCATGGATGAACTGGGGTTGAAAAAACAATTTGTGTCTGAGTTTGACCAAATTTTTGAAGCAAACCGATAAAGCCATCTAGCTCATCAGTACTTGGAAAAATAATCTTTAACAACATCGAGTAGGGGCTGTAATACAATCACATTCTAAAACATTTGGAATCTGTTCAATAAAAGGGTAAAACTCAGATTTATCCTTCGGATTTACCTCCAGACTAACAAGGCTTTTATATGATAACCCAATTATTTGTAGTCCAGTATCCCTTAATAAGACTTTATTAAACTATATTTTTCAAGTTTTTGAACTCTAACAGATGCTGCAGGTGATGAAATAAAGCAGGACGCTGCAATTTTTCAAACTTACACGAACATCTTGCTGCAAGATGTTGAGTATTTTTTGATCAAGTTCATCCATTAAACTTATACCTCATATTCATTTTATACATCATTATGATAACATATTTTCTGTCCCCCATTTAATATAATTAATCAAAACGAACTAGATATGACATTTATTTCTGTCTACAACTTAATCTATTGCTGCTTTGTTTTTGATGTGATAAGATTTGACATGTAATCACATGAACTGAATCAAAGCGGATAATCAAAATGACAAGAATTGAAAAAGATAGTTTGGGGAGCAGAACTATTCACAAAAATACTTACTATGGCATTCATACACAACAGGCAATTGAAAATTTTAAAATCAGTGGTCAAAAAATCTCCCATTCGTAAGAAACATTTGATTTCCTGTACGCGTCAAGAGATAAACAAAAAAGCAAGAAAGGTTTAGACAAACCTTCTCGCAAGATACTTCGTCGCCACACGACCTCATGAAAAGTTAGTGACAGATGTTTCTTATGTGTATCATAAACAGGGTAGACCGTACTTAAGCATTATCAAACACTTTTATGATAACTCTTATTTAGCTTATACCTTGTTTTCAGACAAGATTGGGACAAATCCAAATCTTGTCTCTTACATTCAGGTCAAGGATTTCAGTACACGAACAAACAGTATTATCAAAAACTTGAAGCTGTTAATGTGACGATTTCATTGCATGGTATAACTTTGATAGACCACAGCTTAAATTCAAAGGCATGACTCCTATTGAATATAGAGAGACGTACCTTTGAATGGAAATGTGTTTTTTTGAACTGTCTGTTTTATTTGGGGCTTGACACCGGTTGTTTTTTATTATTCAACGATAATCACACGATACAAGATGATCATTAACTAAACCAACAGACTGCATATAAGCATAACAAATTGTCGGACCGACAAATGAAAAACCTCTTTTTTTCATATCTTTGCTCATTTTCTCAGAAATAGGTGTTGTTGCTGGTACTTCCGAAAAATGATGATAGTCATGCTGTATCGGTTTACCTAAAACGTATTGCCAAAGGTAAGTGGAAAAACTGCCAAATTCTGATTGAACTTGGATAAACGCCTTAGCATTTTTGACAATTGCTTGCATTTTGAGTCGGTTGCGGATCAATCCTGCATTTTGTAGCAACTCATCTAACTTATCTTGATTATAATCTTTTATTTTTTGCGGATTAAAACCATCCAAAGCTTGGCGATAATTCTCACGTTTAGCCAAAATTGTAGACCAACTAAGTCCAGCCTGCATCCCTTCAAGAATCAACATCTCAAAAAGCATCGCATCATCATATTTCGGTTTTCCCCATTCTAGATCATGATACGAAATCTCTAACCCTGATTTTGCCCAATCACATCTTGTCATATGACTTTACCATTTCCCTTCGTATTTATTATTAAATTGTATCATATTTTTTGTGCAAAAGAACACAAGCGAAATGGTTGCTTTACAGCTATAAAGATGGGTAAATGGTAAGTGATAGATTTTTATACAAAGGACAAAGGGGAAGAAAATGACACAAGATTATCGTGTGCTATTATACTATCAATATGTACCAATTGAAAATGGCGAACAATTCGCTAAAGAGCATCTAGCAGCCTGTAAAGCTTTAGGCATCAAAGGCAGAATTTTAGTTGCAGATGAAGGCATTAATGGAACTGTTTCGGGTACATTTGAGCAAACTGAGGCTTACATGAACATGATGCATGCAGATTCTAGATTTGCTGAAACCATTTTTAAAATTGATTTATCTGAAGATAATGCCTTTAAAAAAATGCATGTCCGTTACCGCAAGGAATTAGTCAGTCTTAACTTAGAAGATGACATTGATCCTTTAGCATTGACTGGTACCTATTTATCACCAAAAGAATTTAAAGAGGCTATGCTAGACGACAATACCGTTGTTATTGATGCACGTAATGACTATGAATTCGATTTAGGTCACTTTAGAGGTGCTGTTCGCCCTGACATTCGTAGTTTTAGAGAATTACCACAATGGATGCGTGATCATAAAGAAGAATTTATGGAAAAACGTGTCCTCACTTACTGTACCGGTGGAATTCGCTGTGAAAAATTTTCAGGTTGGTTAGTCAGAGAAGGTTTTAAAGATGTTGGTCAACTTCACGGTGGGATTGCAACCTATGGGAAAGATCCTGAAGTGAGAGGGGATTTATGGGATGGTCAGATGTATGTCTTTGACAGTAGAATTGCCGTGCCAATTAACCAAAATGAGCATATTATTATTGGTAGAGACTGGTTTGACGGTACACCTTGTGAACGCTACATCAACTGTGGCAATCCAGAGTGTAATCGTCAAATCTTAGCATCTGAAGCTAATGAAGCAGCTTATCTCGGTGGTTGCAGCCATGAATGTCGTGTACATCCACGTAATCGTTATGTTGTGAGTCACAATTTATCAGAAGCAGAAGTTACAGAACGTCTACATGCCATTCATGAGATCGTTGCGTCAATCAAATAAAAAACAGCTGCGGCTGTTTTTTTATCTTCTGAACGACTCAATTAAGCGCACGACATTTTTCGCTGTATTGGCCATATTTTTTAAAGTCGTTTGAGTCATGATAGCATCATCTAAACTGATTGGACCTGTCTGGATACTAAAAGCTGCTGTCAAATCGTTTTCAAGCATTCCTAAATCATCTGAACGACTACCAACTAAAGCAACACATGGTTTACCATGCTTTTTCGCCAGTTTAGCAACACCTGAGACGACTTTACCTTGACAACTTTGATGATCCAGATGTCCCTCGCCTGTCAAAACAAGGTCTGATTCTGAAATAGCTTGCTCTAAATGAACTAAATCAGCAATCAGTTCAAGTCCCGAAATCAATTGACCACCTAGTAAAACAATCGCACCACCAAGTCCGCCAGCTGCACCTGCTCCTGGTATTTTTTGTAAATCAATACCACGATTTTTCAATATCTCTTGTGCAAATCGTGCATCACGCGCATTAAACTGAGTTATCTGTCCTGTAGTTGCACCTTTCTGGGCTGCAAAAATAGTGGCTGCACCATTTTCCCCATAATAAGGATTAGTCACATCACTTGCCCCAATAAGGGTCACACCTGAAAAATCGGTTGCCTCTAGACTTTTTAAAAAGCCTTGGCCACCGTCAGAGGTTCCTGTGCCTCCCAAGCTCACAATAATTGTTCTGGCGCCTGCTTGGATTGCAGATTGGACAACTGCACCTAAGCCAAATGTTGTCGCGCGTGAGATGCTTTCAGGTCCTACTGTTATTAAGTCAATCCCGATGATTTTGGCTGACTCAATAATTGCTGTATCTCCTAATAATAGATAAGGTGCCTCAAGTTGACGACCAAGTAAATCGGTTGTTTGTGTTGTCTTTCTGATGGCATTTTCCTGATGAGCAAGCACATCTAAAACGCCCTCACCGCCATCAGCAATTGGTATACTCTGTACCTGTAGGTCAGGAAATACTGTTAAAACACCAGATAAAGCTGCTGTATTCAGCTGCTCAGAAGTGGCGCTGCCTTTAAATGAATCGATCGCTGCTAGAATTTTCATAAGTTTAGTATAGCAAAAATCACGCACAAGACAAGCAAGACATGGTAAAATAGCAATATGGAAACTATTCAAATGCTATTGATGTCAGATATTGTCAAAAATCCTTATCAACCACGTATTGTGTTTGATGAGAGTAAATTGCAAGAGCTTAGTGACTCAATTAAGGAAAATGGCGTTTTGCAGCCAATTATTGTTAGAAAATCACCGATTATTGGCTATGAAATTTTAGCTGGTGAACGCCGTTTCAGGGCCTCCCAATTAGCTGGTCTAACTAAAATTCCGGCCATCATCAGAGAATTATCCGATGATGAGATGATGACACTAGCCATTTTAGAAAATTTACAACGCGATGATTTAACACTTTTAGATGAAGCACGAAGTTTACAAAATCTTGTCACCAAGCAAGGTTTGACACACACCCAAATCGCTGAAAAATTAGGAAAATCGAGACCTTACGTGAGCAATGCAATCCGTATTTTGAATCTACCAGAACCTATTTTACAACTGATTGAGGCGCAAAAAATTTCCCAAGGTCACGCGCGACTTTTACTCGGTTTAAAAACACCTCAAGAACAATTGGTTTGGGCACAACGGATTGATCAAGCACAACTTTCTGTTCGCGCACTCGAAAAACAATTAAGTAAACATGCTCAACCTCTCGAATCCACCACACCGTCAAAAGATGTGTTTATCCAAGCAGCTGAGATAGATATCGCTAAAGCCTTAGGCCAACCAATAACGATTAAGTCAAATACAATTGAAATTGCCTATAACACACTAGAAGATCTTAACAGACTTCTTCTCATTTTGACCCAAAAGTAATCCACAGGCCATCTGTGGATTTTTATTTTTAAACAAACTTATACACAGTTAAAAAGAAAAACACATCTTGTGTATAAGTTTTACACAATAGTGAATAACTTCCAAAAATTCAAGCTATCTCTTACTTTTTACACAAAAATATCTGTGACTAACCTCAAAAATATCGTTTTTTTCCACATTTTCCACAATCCTGTGTATAATTTTTAACTCACGTGTTGATTTTTGTTTTTATTTTTGAATAATTGTGGAAAACTTTCTAGCAACATGATATAATTTTTTTAGCTACAAATGATAGTTGCACTGATTTTGTACCAATTAATTCAGATAACACACATCTGATAATAGATAGAAAGGAGTCAAATGTCTCTAACGCAAGATGAGCAAAAATTTTGGGCACGTGTCAAAGCACTTGCCCAAAATAATTTAGGACAAGCCTCCTATGACTTTTTCATTGAACCAGCCAAACTACTTGAAATTACCGATCATAACGCCAAAATTTATCTCGACAACAACATGCACCGTGATTTTTGGAAAAAACAAGACGACCTCATCAAAACAGCCGGTTTTGAAATATTTGGCGTCGAAATTAGCTTTTCCCTTTATTCAGCTGATGATATTAACCTCTCCGATTATGAAAATGCTGATAAGATTTTAGAAACGTCTATGATTCAAGAGACGACTCAACTGAGTCCCTCAGAAATCAAAAATGGTCTGAATCATAAATATACCTTTCAAAATTTTGTTCAAGGTGAAGGAAACCGTATGACTCTTGGTGCTGCCATTGCGGTGGCAAACGATCCAGGTGGTATGTATAATCCCCTATTTATCTACGGTGGCCCAGGACTTGGTAAAACCCATTTGATGAATGCCATCGGTAATGAAATTCTAAACGATAAACCTGATGCTCGCATCAAGTATGTCTCATCAGAGAATTTCGTCAACGATTATGTTCAAAGTTCCCGTAAAAATCAAATGCAGGAATTTACAGATGAGTATCGCACCTTAGATTTACTCCTATTGGATGATATCCAATTTTTTGCCAAAAAAGAAGGCACGATTAATGAATTTTTCCAAACCTTCAATACGTTACATGATAAGGGTGCACAAATTGTCATTTCTAGTGATCGGCCACCAAATGAGCTTAATGAATTTGAGGACAGACTTAAATCTCGTTTTAGCTGGGGACTAACCACTGATATTACCGCGCCAAATTACGAAGATCGGATGGCTATTCTACTCAATAAAGTTGATGAGATGGACCTTCAAGTCCCTTCAGAAACACTTTCTTATATTGCCGGTCGCATTGATTCCAACGTTAGAGATTTAGAAGGTGCCCTAAAAAATCTCAAATTTTATGCCAATACCTATCATATTGATACCATTGATATTGATACAGCAGCTAAAGCCTTGAGTAATTTAGAATCTACTAAAATTACTCAAGATAAAGACATCTCTTCTCAAAAAATTCAAGAAGAAGTGGCGAATTTCTATAAAATTTCAGTCGCTGATATGATTAGCAAGAAAAGACCTAAAGAAATTGCCTACCCAAGACAGATTGCCATGTACTTAATTCGTGAGATTACAGGTAAAAGCTTGCCTGCCATTGGCAAAGAGTTTGGTGGGCGTGATCACACGACAGTGATTTATGCCCATAAGCAAATTTCTGATAAAATGAAGACAGATACAAGTCTTCAAAAAGAGATGGATACAATTAAATCTCATTTGAAATAGTTTCTGTTGGGTGTGGAAAATAAGAACACTTATACACAACTTATTATTTTTTATCCACAGCCTTTTAAAGTTAATTTTAAAGCGTTTATTAAACTTATCCACATGATTCACAGCCCCTATTACTATTACTAACTATATTTATTAATTAATAAAAGAAAGAGTTCTCTCAATGATTAATTTTTCTATCAACAAAACTGCTTTTCTCAATAATTTGAGAATTACCAAACAAGCTATTTCAACTAAAGTTGCTATTCCAACCTTATCTAAAATTAAAATTGATGTATCAACTGAAGGTATTACTCTAACAGGTTCAAATGGTCAAATTTCAATCGAAAATTTTCTATCGAAAGATGACGAAAATGCAGGCATGTTAATCACAGATCCTGGCAGTATCTTATTAGAAGCAAGTTTTTTTGAAAGTGTTGTGAATAACTTACCTGAAGTGACTTTTGAGTTTAAAGAAATTGAGCAAAATCAAGTTGTTCTAACATCAGGTCAATCAGAAATTACTCTTAAAGGTTTAGATGTTGAAATGTATCCTCGTATTCAAGAGATGCCAACTGAAAATCCACTTAAAATTAAAGCAGGTGTGTTAAAAGAGATTTTTACAGAAACAGCTTTTGCTGTTTCAACACAAGAATCTCGTCCTATTCTGACAGGTCTTCATTTGACTTTAACGGATAATAAAATTCTTAAATCTGTTGCAACTGATTCGCATCGGATGAGTCAACGTGTGATCACACTTGATAAATTAAGTGAAAATTTTGATTTAGTATTGCCAAATAAATCAGTGAATAGCTTTAAATCAGTGTTTTCTGATGATGATACTGAGTTAGATATCTTCTTCTCAAGCAATCAAATCTTAATTCGCAATGAAACGATTTCATTTTATACAAGACTAGTTGAGGGGAACTATCCGGATACTAACCGTCTGATTCCTTCTGATGCCGATTACACGCTTGATTTGACCTTTGATGTTGCTAATCTTCGCCATACTATGGACCGTGCTAAATTGCTCTCTAACGCGACGACAAATGGTACTGTTAAATTAAGCATCACTGGTGATCAAATTATAGCAACAGTTAATTCACCAGAAGTTGGATCGGTTCATGAAGAAATTACACCATTAGCTAAATCTGGTGATGATTTAACGATTTCTTTCAATCCTCAATATTTAATTGATGCTTTAAAAGTTATTAAAGAACCAGAAGTTCGTATTCGTTTTATCTCACCTGTTCGACCATTTACCCTAGTACCTAAGAGTGATACCCTTGATTTCGTTCAATTGGTAACACCAGTTCGCACCAACTAGTCAACAGTTTTAACTGATGAGAGCTATCTTAAACATGATATAATAGACCGAGAGGTCTATTTTTTATGAAAGTTATCCACACTGATATTTACGGTCATTTAACAGAGTTTTTGGTCGATGAAGCGCGTGATCATATCATCGCTGGCAAGAAAATATTTTATATTGTGCCATCATCTCTTTCTTTTGAAAAAGAAAAAGAGATTTTGACACGTTTTAATTCTGGACAAGATGGTGCTCTATTTGATTTAACTGTAACTAGACTCAAGCAATTACCCTGGTATTTCGATAAAAATCAAGATAATGATCGAAAAAGTTTATCTACGATTGGACTGGCTATGCTCATGCGCCAAACTCTGAATCAGATCCCAGATGAACAGATACCAATTTGTCGCTTTATGCGTGACAAGCATGGCTTTATCACACAATTAGTTGATCTTTACCAGGAGTTAACAGCTGCTAATCTGATGCCCGAGGATTTATTGCTAGCAGCAGATAGCAATAAAAATAAAGAATTAGCGCTCATATTTGAAGAATTCGAGTATCAATTAGGACATTTTTCTAATGATAATAAACTTCAGAGATTTATTGACAAACTTGTCAACAATGAATTGACACTTGAGTTACAAAATTATGTTTTAATCATTGAAGGTTATTCACGTTTTTCTGCGGAAGAAATGACTTTGATTGACACATTATCTAGTCGTGTTTCAGATATTATATTAGGAATTTATGCCTCTAAAAAGGCAATTTCCGCTACCTTTATCGAAGGTAATGTTTATCAGCAGTCGGTTGAGTTAGTACAAACTCTAGCTCAAAAATATCAATTGCAAGTTATTTACAAAAGTGTCAACGATATTGATAATACCTTTACGAGACTGTCAATGTTAATGGAGAAAGCATCAGATTTTACATTAACAGAGTCTGATAAGCTTTTAAAACATGATGGATTAGAAATTTGGCAAGTTGTTAATCATAAAGAGGAGATAGAACATGTTGCCAAACAGATTCGTCAACTGCTTTTTAATGGTGTTAAGTATAAGGATATTTTAGTTCTATTGGGAGATGTTGAATCAGATCAGATCTTGCTACCTGAAATATTCAAGACTTATGATATTCCTTTTTTCTATGCGCAAGAAAAGTCAATGAAAGATCATCCCTTAATTGTTTTAATTGAATCTTTATTAAAAATAAAAATGAATCATTACCAACTTAATGATTTATTGAATTTATTGAAAACAGAGCTTTACACAAGCAAACGATTAAATTTACAAGATATTTACAGTTTTGAAATTTATAGTTTACAACGCAATCTCAGAGGTAAGGCTAAGTTTACGAAAGAATTTGAGGATCTTAAAGCAGAAAAAGTGAGATTGACATTAATTGGTCCTTCTTCTCCTTTGCAGATTTTATTGGGAAGTCAACCACAAAAAGGACAGGCTTGGGTTAAAAAATTTCAATCCTTTTTGGAAACCGGACAGGTTAAAGAGAAAATAGAGCAACTCTATTTTAATGCTGAAGCAAGTGGTCACTTTGAAAAGTCATCTGAGCATTTAGAAGTTTGGAAATTATTGATAACTGTTCTAGAAGAATTTACAGCTGTCTTTGGTTTAGAAAGATTAACCCTTGAGCAATTTTTAGAGATTGTAGAAGCTGGGATTAAAAATGCTGCTTATCGACTTGTACCAGCCAATGTTGATGTTGTTCAAGTGAAATCTTATGAGTTAGTTGAACCTCATACAGCTGACTATGTTTTTGCGATTGGTTTAACACAATCAAATTTCCCTAAAAATAAGCAGAATACCAGTCTCATCTCTGATGATGAACGTGCTAATCTTAATCAAAAATTAAGTGAAATTGAGTCGGATAGTCTGAAATTTATAGATGAACCAAGTTTTATTAACTATAAAAAAAATAGCTTTACAGCTTTACAATTATTTAATGCAGCTAATAAACAATTAGTTTTATCAATACCTGAAATCTATGCCAATGAACAAACTGATTTATCACAGTTTTTACAATTTATAATTGATATCAGTGCTCAAAAAATTGATGGAAAACGTCAAACGATTGTTGACTATAAAGATAGTATTAATTTAAATGACAAGCATCCTATCAATCCAGATGACAATAATCTTGTCTACCAAAATAACACAATCAAGCAAATTGGTAATTATGATGGTTTATTAGCTAATCTGGGACGGATTGAACGGTTACTCATGTCAACTCCTGAGTCAGAAGAGACGCGTTTATCAAGGTCTTTTTGGATTAGCCTGTTTAGAATCATGACTAAAAACCCAGACTATCAACATGTCTTATCATCTGTCAAGACTGATCAATTAGATAAACGACAACTTGAATCTTCAGTGATAGCGGCGCTATATCCAACAGACCTGAATGCCTCTGTATCAAGTTTTGAAAATTTTTACAATTGTGAATACCAGTACTTTATTAATAATACTTTACACGTTAAGGCATTTGAAAAGATTGATTTAGATTCAAGAATTTCTGGTTCTTATTTTCATGAAGTCTTTGAGCACTTGATGCGTTCAGAACAGGCAGAGGCTACTTCTTTTGAGGCAGCCTTGACACATTCTTTACTAGAAGTTGACAGTAAATATGAAGATTTCTTTAAACGTGATGCCACAAGTCGTTATACATGGACTAGATTGAAAGATATTATCAAGCAAACATCTACAATGCTGAAACAAACATTAGAGAATACAGGGATTCAATCATTAGCATTTGAGCAGGCTTTTGGCTTTGATCAATCTGGTCTTAAAACCTATCAAGTTGATTTACAAAATAATAAAAAATTAAACTTACGCGGTATTATTGACCGTGTTGACAGTATTTTTGAAACTTTAGGTGCTGTTGATTATAAGTCAGGCGATAAAAAGTTTGAGTTACAGTCAGCCTATGACGGTACAAGCTTACAGTTTTTAACCTACTTAGACATTTTACGTCAGAATGCAAAACAGTTTGGCACATCACAAACAATTTGGGGTGCTCTTTATTTACATCTACAGAATCCCATAATTGCACTTAAATCAGTGAATCAAATCGATGATATTTCTAGCGAACTTAAAAATAAAATGCGCTATACTGGTTTCTTTAATTCAGATTTAGCGAGTCATTTAAAAGATAATTTTGATCACCTATTTAACCTAGGTCAATTTACCAAGGAAGGTTTACCTTATAAAAATAATTCAAATTTCTATAGCGAGTCTGAAATTTCTGCCTTGATGACTCATAATGAAACATTATATCAAGAAGCAGGTCAGAAAATACTATCTGGTAAAATTGAAATTAATCCCGTTGTTGTGAAACATTACGCCAAAGGTTGTCAATTTTGTCAATTTAAGTCAATTTGTGGGTTTGAATCAGATAACCATTTACCATCAGGCCGAAAAGTTAATCTGAAATCTAAAGAAGAAATTAGGGCATCTTTGCTGACAGGAGGAAAAGAAAATGCGACAACTCACTGAGCAAGAAATTGACTTGTTACAGAAAGCTGAAATTGGTAAAGAAACACCAAAAACCCCTGAGCAAATTGAGGCCATTTACCGAACAGGAACAAATATTTTAGTTTCAGCATCTGCAGGTTCAGGGAAAACATTTGTCATGACTGAGCGAATTATCAATTTGATTTTGAATGGTGTATCAGTCAAAAATTTGTTTATTTCAACATTTACTAATAAAGCAGCAGCTGAATTAAAACTACGATTAGATAAAAAGATTAGAGAAACACGTGCTAATGAAAACTCATTTGAAAAGAAACAGCTATTGACAATTGCGTTACAAGAATTGTCAACTGCTGACATCGGGACAATGGATAGCTTTACACTTAAGTTTCTAAAAGAAAATTTCTACCTTAAAAATTTGGATCCAACTTTTAGATTGTTAGTTGATAGTACGGAACAGGAAGTCATTAAAAGAGATATCTTTGATCAATTAGTAGAACGGTCATTAGAAGGAACAGGTATCCTGAGTAAAGAACGATTTACAAAGGTGATAAATAATTTTTCAACTGATCGTAAAATTGATGCATTCTATCAAGCATTGAATAAAATTAACACTTTTGCTGATAGCCTAGAAAATCCAATTGATTGGCTAGAAAATGATTTTTTAAATGGTTTTTCTAACTTTAAAAACTTTTCAGACTTACCAGATTCATTTACAAATGGTTTACAAGAAAGCTTACAAGAAATTTATATTGCACTTCAGGAGAATTTATCCTCTGGCGTTATTTCAGGTCCAGCAAAAGTAAACAACACTGAGGAATTTTTGGGGAACTTTGAGTATTTGAGAGACTGTCTGAATCAGAAAAAATTCCAAAAATTTACTGAAATGTATCGTCAACTCAAGTTTCAGTTTGTACCAAATGCTAATAATAAAGAAAATTGTGATGAAGTAGTTGAAGCACAAAAATTGAGTTTAAAAACGTTGATTGCTACGAATAAAGCACGACTTGATCAGTTTATAGATGCCATTAAGCATCAAGAAATAATTGAAAAATATCATCATTTAGCTAGTGAGTTGACAAATGATTTACAGGTTGTTGCTTTAGCATTTTACCAACATTATCACGACTATAAACTCAAAAATGCCTGCCTTGAATATGCTGATGTGACCCATTTAACGATTGAGATTTTGCAAGAACATGAGGAGTTACGTGTCGTCTATCAAAAACAATATTTCGAGATCATGGTTGACGAGTACCAAGATACTAATCATCTGCAAGAAGCAATGTTACGACTACTTTCTAACAGCCATAATTGTTTTATGGTAGGAGATGTTAAACAGTCTATCTATGGTTTTAGATTAGCCGATCCTTCACTTTTTATGAGTAAGTATGAGGCCTACCAACAGCCTAATGCAGATGGTAAATTGATCAGATTAAAAGAAAACTTCCGTTCTTATCCTGAAGTCATTCATTTTACTAATCATATCTTTGAACATTTGATGGATAAACAGATTGGTGAGATGGTCTATGGCCTGCAAGAAAAATTAGTTGTTGGCAATCCTAAGCTAGCTCAAAAAAGGTCGCCTGATTTAACGGCTGAACTTTTGATTTATAAGGATGAAAAAAATACTAGTTCAGAAACTGATGATGCAGTAACGATAGATGAACTGGTCGTTACTGCCCAAGCCATTCGTCAACTTATCAGTAACGGTACACAACCAAAAGATATTGTGATTTTGGTTAGAAGCAAAACTAGTAATGCTGAAATTGAACGTGTCTTGCAGTCGTTTGATATTCCTGTTGTCTTGGATGAAGGGAAAATGAATTATTTGCAATCAATGGAGGTCTTAGTCATGTTAGATATACTAAGAGCCATTGATAATCCCTTGTTTGATCTATCATTTGTCGCTCTTCTCAAATCACCTCTATTCGATTTTAGTGAAAATGATTTGACAATTATCAGTTTGCAAGCCTCAAATGATTTTAATTTCTATGACAAATATCAAAAAGCTTATCAGAAAAATGGTCTAAAATCAGATTTAATTGACAGTAAACTATTAGCTAAATTGCAACACTTTAATGACCTGTTTAGCAAATGGTGTCAACTTGCACACCAGGAAAGTTTACATAGTTTGATTTGGAAAATCTATCGAGATACCCATTATTATGACTATGTTGGTGGTATGAAAAATGGTCAATTACGCCAAGCTAATTTAGCTGCTTTAGCAGATAGAGCCGCTGCTTATGAATCATCCGGATATAAAGGTCTGTTCCAATTCATCAAAATGATTGACAGTTTTATGTCAAGTCAAAATGATTTAGCTGCTGTCAATGTTTCTTTACCAAGTGATGCTGTTCGTGTGATGACCATTCATAAATCAAAAGGGCTAGAGTTCCCATACGTCTTTCTAATGAATGTCAGTAAGAAATTCAATACAAAAGATTTAACGAGCGACTTAATTCTATCCAGAAAAAATGGTGCGGGGATTAGTTTTTTAGCTGATTTTAAAAAAGAAATCGACACTGATTTTCCATATGCCATGGTCAAGATGCCGACTTTACCCCAGATGGCAAACGCCCTAGAAAAAGAATACCAGGCTTTAGCTGAAGAGATGCGGATGCTTTATGTCGCATTTACACGTGCTGTCAATAAGATTTACATGATTGGGAAGGTAGAGGCATCAAAACTGGATGAAGACAATCAGTTCATCGCTTATCAAACAGCTGCTTTTGATGAAAATGGTATATTAGAAGATACAATTAGAAAATCTAGTCAAGGTTATCTTAATTGGATTTTGGGGATTTATCAAGCCACAACAGAAAAAGCGACAATTGGTCTTAAAGTTCGTGTGATTGAAGATGCTGACTTGCAAGACATGATACCTGTCAATCAAAAAAATCAATTGTCTTTTGAAACTTTACTGAAGGAGTCAAAACAGTATGATGGTGCAATGGCAACAATTGAGGATGTAAAATTAGCGAAACAAATTTTAGATTCTACTCAAATCTTAAATAACAAATATGCAGCTGGTATTCAATTACCGACCATTCAAACACCTAGTCAAATCAAGAAACGTTACGAACATTTGATTTCAGAACAGGATGTAGTTGTTAGTAATATTCCGAAATACTCTCAGTTTGAATTTTTAAAAACTGACAAAAAAGTATCACCGACAGAATTAGGCTCGGCTATTCATGAATTGATGCAGTCACTTGATTTTTCAAATGTTACACGTGAAACATTAAGTCAGACTATTCAAACGCTATCTGTCCGAGATGAAGTCAAACAAAAAATTAAGATAGCACAGATTTCAAGTTTATTTGAGACGGATTTTGGTCAAATGATGGTTGCATATCATAAACAAATGACGCGTGAAGCACCTTTTTCAATGTTAAAAACAGATCATGTTTCAGGTGAGCAATACGTGATCCGGGGAATTATTGATGGTTTTATTAAGTTATCGGACAAAATAATCCTGTTTGACTATAAGACTGATCATTTTACAAGTCTAGAGGATATTCCTCAAATTAAAGCACGTTATCAGATGCAAATGGATCTATATGCAGAAAGTCTTTCTACCGCGTTTAAGTCAGATAAGATTGAGCAATATTTAATTCTATTAGGGGGACCAGATAAGGTTTACATTGAGCAACTTTAAAAAGCACAAGTATACATCATGTTTGAAGTATGCTTGTGCTTTTTTAATTTAAGAAATCTTTCGGATTCACATTGAACACTTTGAAAAAGGTTGCAGCACCTAACCCACTTAAAATCGTTAGTTTGAAAAGCGCTAACCAGCGTTCACTAATTGTAAGAGTATGATTACCTAACATAACGACAGCTCCCATCATCAAAATGGCGAACCAAAACTGAAAGTTAAATAATTGTCGAGGTAATTTTCTACTGTATAGACTGTAAAAAATGAGAACTAAGAGTAAACTGATAAGACTGGATAAGGCAGAACCGTTTAAACCATATAAGACAGTCAATGGGTAAACACTCACTAATTTTAATACTAGCCCACTTAATAAAATCAAACCCGACATTTTATTTTTTCCCACCAAGAATAAATCATGATGATAAAGTTGTATCATTGAAATGATAGGGATTTGACACACAAAAATCTGTAAACTTAGCACATGTGCATGACTTTTAAAAAGAACATCGTTCATTTCTGGTAGTAAAATGACAAGACCAACTGTTAAAGCGATTGCTAAGTATGTGACATTATCCCAGATTTTTTTAGAGATTTGCTTATCTCTTGTCAACTTAGGAAGACTATCAGTCAAAATTGATGTGGTAAAGACTAAACCTAATTGTAAGAAAGGTTGACCACGATCATAAATACCTTTTAAAATTTCTGCTTGATTTGATGTCTTGACTTGAGGCAGATGCATCAAAGCATTTTTTACAAAGAAAACATCAATCATCTGTAAAATGAGCATATAAATCATAAAAAAAGTAAAGACAAGTGAGGATAGACCGAATTTTTGAATAATTTTACGTTTAGGTTGTAGGGCTGTCAAGTTTGTAAACAATCCTTGGAATTTAAAGGGACTAGAAAGCATTAGGTAGACAAGCGCAACAAGTCCACCAATAAAAGAGCCTAGCATGGCTAAGAAAGAAATTGCATAAACATTAGTTGACAATCTTGTGAACATTAGTGCAGCACAAATAATTAAGACAACGCGTACAGATTGCTCAATAACTTGAGAGACAGCAGTTGTCACCATATCTTGTTTTGCTTGTGCACGACCTCGATATAAAGATAGAAAAGGTACTAATAAAAGTGGTAAAATGGCCATCACAAATGGTCCCGCTAATTTTTCTTGTCCCATCAATTTTGAAATAGGTTGACTCAAAAGTGTCAAGACAACAAAACTTAAAACAGATAGTATAAGAGAAAGTTGGAAAAATTGATGTGTCTCTTCTTTGGGGTGATTTGCAGAATGAATCAAGCTAGACAAAAAATTAGGCAAGGCAATCAAGGATAGAGTGGTAATGATGGCGTAAAAAGGATAGACCTGTTGAAAGGCATAAAAGCCTTGATCGCCAACTAAATTTTGATAAGGAAAACGGTAAAGTGCAGCGAGGATCTTAGATAAAAATCCTGCGAGTGCTAGAACACTTGCCCCTTTAATTGCCAGTTTTTTCATTGGTTTTCTCATCTCTAATCGCACTCAAACGTTCAGTAAAGGATATGATTTCTGAAAGACATGTGGCTGCTGATAAGTTTCTGATATCAAATCTAATAACCATTTGCCCAGATGTTTCACCAATTTTGGCTTTTAGTTGTGTTTTCGATAAGGCATCAAAATAATCTTGTGGCATAAAAGTATGAGTTGCTGCTTTACTCATCATGTAAACAATAGTTGTCAACTGTTTGTCAACCTTATCAACAAGTGCTTGGTCAGAAAAATATTTAAGTAAGCCGATTTCAAGGAGATATGCCACAGTGTCAGGGTATTCACCAAATCTGTCAATCAACTCATCTTGTAAATCTTGATAGTAAGTTCGACTCTCAATTTCCCGAATTCGTTTATAAATTTCAATTTTTTGACGTTGATCCGATATATAATCTGAAGGAAGAAAAGCATCAATTTCTAGATTTATTTCAGTATTGGCTTTTCGTGTTTTTCTTGATTTACCTAAACGTTTGTTGACTGCTTCTTCTAACAATTGTGAATATAAATCAAAGCCAATAGAATCAATAAAGCCAGATTGTTCAGCACCTAAAAGATTACCAGCTCCTCGAATTGACAAATCTCGCATGGCAATTTTAAAACCAGATCCTAACTCAGTAAACCCTTTTATGGCATCAAGACGTTTTTCAGAGACATCAGATAATGATTTTTCTGGCTGATAGGTAAAATAAGCATAGGCTACTCGGTTAGAGCGTCCAACCCGTCCACGGAGTTGATAAAGCTGAGATAAGCCCATATGATCTGCATTTTCAACAAATAGTGTATTGGCATTAGGAATATCTACACCAGTTTCAATAATTGTTGTTGCAACTAAAACATCATATTCACCATTGATAAAGTCAAGTAGCGTATTTTCAAGTTGTACTTCACTGAGTTGACCGTGAATGAAACCAATGCGTGCTTCAGGGATCAGTTCTGAAATTTGTGATACTTTTTGCTCAATCGTGTCAACGCGATTGTAAATGTAGAATACTTGCCCCCCACGAGACATTTCTCTTAAGACAGCATCTCGAAGGACACTATAATTAGTTTCCATGACATAGGTTTGAACTGGGTAACGGTTAGTTGGCGGTGTTTCAATTACTGATAAATCACGAATTCCCATCATAGACATATGTAATGTTCTAGGAATTGGAGTGGCTGTCAAAGTTAAGACATCCACTTGTGTTTTTAGCTCTTTCAAACGCTCTTTGTGTTTGACACCGAAACGTTGTTCTTCATCTATAATCATCAAACCAAGATCGAAAAACGTGACATCTTTTGACAGTAAACGATGTGTTCCAATGACTAAATCAATGCGATCCTTTTTAAGTTTATCTAAAATATCGGCTTGTTCTTTTTTAGTTTGAAAACGTGACATGACAGCGATATTGACACCAAAATCATTAAAGCGTTCACGAAAATTATTATAGTGTTGTTCAGCTAAAACAGTTGTTGGTACTAAAATGGCTACTTGTTTATGATTGTTGATTGCTTTAAAAGCTGCACGCATGGCTACTTCTGTTTTGCCAAATCCAACGTCACCAACTAGCAATCGGTCCATCGGACGCTCACGTTCCATGTCTTTTTTGATTTCGATTACAGAGCGAAGTTGATCATCTGTTTCGGTATAGGCAAAAGCCTCATCAAATTCATGTTGATTATCATCATCTTGTGAAAAAGCAAAACCACGTTGACTTTCTCGAGCAGCATAGAGTTTAATCAAATCTTCTGAAATGTCTTCGATTTGTTTCGTGACAGACTTGACAGTTCGTTTCCAACGTCCATCATTTAACTTATTAATTTTAGGTGGTTTACCTTCACCTGCTGTATATTTGGTGAGCAATTCAACCTGGTCAACAGGAATCGAAATGGTGTCATTGTTTTGATATTGAATTGTTAAGTAATCACGATGAATTCCTGAAATTTCAATCGTTTCTAATCCAAGGTATTTACCAATACCATGTGTTTGATGAACAACATAATCACCTACTTCTAATTCATTATAGTCTTGTAAACGTTCGGCATTGGTAATGTTCAATCGTTTGGTACGACGTTTTTTAGTTTTGCCAAAGATCTCAGTTTCTGTAATGACAGCTATTTTTTCATCGAGCAGATTGAAACCATTTGTCAAGTTTAGGTTGATAATATTGACAACTTTCGATTGGAGTTCATCAACCTGTGTCAATGCAAAGGAAATGTCAATATCATGTAAATCTCTTGTTAATTTCGTTTCTTTTTCTTTTGATACAGCAAGGATAACAGTGTAATCTGTTTTAATGAAATGCGCTAACTCAACTTGTAGTAAAGACATCTGACCAAAAAATGCCTGCATACTATGTTGATTAAAGTTATGTAGAAAATCAAATTTTAGGTTACCTAAACCTTTTTGAAAATTTGAGAAAAAAGTTGCAGGTTTATAATTTCGAAGTTGATGACTATTATCTGCTAAATAGTGCATGCCATCAATAGAACGACTGAGCAATTTTTCTGATAGCATAAATTCTGCAGTTTCTTGCGTGATTTTATGATCCATTTCATTAATTTTTTGAAAGTCATCAATAAAAATTGGTGTATGTTTTGGTAGATAGTCGAATAATGTCCATTGTTGTTCATAGAAAAATTCGCTAAATTTTCTCAAGTCAGCATGATAATTCTGGTGTTTTGCTGCAGCAATAATTTCAGCTAAGTAAGATCTTTGTTTCTCATCAAGATTAGTCAAACTTGACAAGTAGTTTACACCACGTTCAAAATCAGCAGCACTCAAAATAAAATCTGAGGATGGTTTGATATTGACTGTATCAAGTTCCTGTAAAGAACGTTGATTCTCAACATCAAAATATCTGATGCCATCGATTTCATCTCCAAAAAACTCAATCCTAATAGGATTTTCAGCATCTAAAGGATAGATGTCTAGGATGTCACCTCGTTTAGAGTATTCACCTGGACTCATGACTCGTTGTGTTTTTTCGAAACCGATAGTTGACAACTGATTGATAAGGCCATCGCTATCAATTTCTTGGCCTACTGTAAATAGAAGATTGAATGTTTTAAAACTAACTGGATTCGGTAGTAAATTGCGTAGAGCAAAAATCGGTATGATTAAAAAACCATCCGCTTGTTTATTTTGTAAAAAAGAAAGCGCATCTAACCGATAGGCTAAACGCTCTTTACTAGCAACAGCGTATTCTGCAAAAATGTTGTCATCAGAAAAATACTGAAAGACCTTTTCTTCGCCAACAAATTCTGATAAGTCATTATAAAGCTCACTTGCATGATATTGATTGTCTGTAATGATAATATATTTATCAGGCTGATGATCGAAAGCAGTCGCCATCAAAAGTGTTTTGATGGTGCCCTGGATACCGGTGAATAAAGTACGTGTGATTTTATTTTGTTCACGTTGCCATTGTATCAGCGCATGATTTTTTGATAATAAATCTGTAAGTTTCATCCGTTAAATTGGTTTCCTGTTTGATTAAAATCATTATTTTCAATGAAGGCTTCTATTGCATCAGCAGCTCGTAAAATACCAAGCTCAGCATCTGCTTTATCTTCTTGATCAAATTGACCTAAGACATGATTAACAACAGACATACCATGCTTAGGTCTACCAATGCCAATTTTAATCCGTTTAAATTCTTGGCTACCAAGGTGCGTAATGATTGATTTGATACCATTATGACCACCAGCAGAACCTTTCTGACGAAGTCTAAGTTTACCAACCATCATATCAAGATCATCATAAATGACAATTAAATCGTCTGCTGTTAGGCCATTATAAGCTAAAAGCGGTTTAACAGACTTACCTGATTCATTCATAAAAGTTACTGGTTTAACTAGTATGATTTTTTCACCGTTACTAAAAGTAGAGGCAATATCGGCTATGAAAGTTTTATCTCGTTTAAATGTCAGGTTTAAACGACTTGCCATAACATCTAAAACGTCAAAACCAATATTATGTTTAGTGTGGGCATACTTGTCACCAGGGTTTCCTAGCCCCACAATCATTTTTGTCATGTTGACATTCCTTTCTTCTATTTCACTTTATGAAATCTTGAAACTTGACTTATTACGGGTGATTTCATTCAAACAGTGGATGTGTGAATGAAATCACCCAAAGTATTTTACGGTAAGTTGACACTTAATTGACAAATGATTTACAATGTTGTAAACGTCAAAAAAGACTGAAATCAACATTTCAGCTTCTTGATTATTTAAATTAGACATTAAAGCGAAATTCTAGAATATCACCATCTTGAACAACATATTCCTTACCTTCTTCACGGAGGCGACCAGCTTCTTTGACTGCTTTTTCAGACCCGTATTTGATTAAATCATCATAAGACATAGTAACAGCACGGATGAAACCTTTTTCAAAATCTGAATGGATAATTCCTGCTGCTCCTGGTGCTTTGATACCACGTTTGAAAGTCCAAGCTCGTACTTCTTTTTCACCTGCTGTAAAGTAAGTGCCCAGTCCAAGTAAATGATAAGCAGCTTGTGTCAACTTATCAACACCTGATTCAGTTAAGCCAATTGCTTCAAGAAATTCAGTTTTCTCATCATCTTCAAGTTCAGCGATTTCTTCCTCAACACGTGCTGAGATAACTACTGTATCAGCGTTTTCCGTTGCTGCAAAGTCACGGATTTGTTTGACATAATCAATATTGTCAGGATCACCCACTTCATCTTCTGAAACATTGGCCACATATAAGACGGGTTTAGTTGTTAATAAAAAGAGTGATTTGACAACTTTTAGTTCGTCTTCTTCAAAGTCAACTGTTCGAGCAGATTTGCCAGCCTCAAGTACAGGCTTGATTTTTTCTAAAACCTTAAATTCAAGTACGGCATCTTTATCTTTTTGAGTACGCGCAATTTTTTCAACACGTGCGTAACGTTTGTTAACAGACTCTAAATCAGCTAAAATCAATTCCAGGTTAATCGTATCAATATCAGCTATCGGGTCAACAAAGTCACTTTCGCGTCCTTGTTCACGCATGACATTTTCATCATCAAAAGCACGAACCACATGAACAATGGCATCTACTTCGCGAATGTTGGCTAAAAATTTATTACCGAGGCCTTCACCCTTAGAGGCACCTTTGACAATACCTGCAATATCCGTAAATTCAAATGTTGTCGGAATTGTTTTTTTAGGTTTGATGAGTTCAGTAATTTTATTGAGACGTTCATCAGGAACTTCGACGGTGCCTACATTAGGGTCAATCGTTGCAAAAGGATAGTTGGCTGCTTCTGCTCCTGCTTGTGTGATTGCATTAAAAAGAGTTGATTTTCCAACGTTTGGTAAACCAACGATGCCTGCTGTTAAAGCCATAATTTAGATGTTGAGCTGTCAGTGATGAAAATAACAGCCCAATCTCCTTTCTTAGTCCAGTATTTTTTTTATTTTTTTATTAAAATCATTGCGTGGCATCAAGACGATGTGGTCACAATTGGTACAACGAATCTTAATGTCAGCGCCTAATCTCACAATTTCCCAGTGATTAGCTTTTTTTCCAGTTGATTTGACGACACAAGCGTGTGGTTTTTTCATTTCAACAAAATCACCTAACTCGTACATTGACACCTCCATCACGATGAAACATTTTCAATACATTCTAACAAAATAACCGCAAAAAAACAACCATCTGGTGCCAATGGTCGTGGTGATGATGCGTCGTATGTTATATCTGATTGTGCTTTTGAATGAAACGAAATTGAAAAATGATTGTCAGGATTAGTAAGATAAATAAAACACTCACATAATAAAAGGTTTTTGAATGTTTACCTTTATGGATAGGTTGCTCTTGACCATTCAGCAAATTAATCTTTGAAGTTGAGAGTTTAAATTGACTTTTAAGTTGCCAAGTGCGACTTGCAGTTTGTACAGAAGTCATGGTTAAGTATGTACCTGCTTTAAATTTCTCTGAAATAGGAATCAAAATTTCAATTTTACTATTAGGAGCAATACGGCTAAATTGATGAGACTCAGATTGCTTAGTCGCTTGATCTAAAATATGACTATCAATTAAAACATTATTTAACCAAGTATTGCTATCATTTTTAAGTAAAATTCGAATATAGCGTTTTTGGTTAAGTATTGTAGCCTCGGATTTTTCAACGATGATATTCTCAGTATCTTTATTATCGTTTTTTCGGACATTTACGATGTATTTAACACTTTTATCTCCTTGGCAAAAAAGAACTGCATTTGCAATCTCACCATCAAAATCTTTTTTGAAAGCTTCGGGTTTATAATCAATAGTAACATCTTGACTATCTCTTGGGGGGAGTGTAATTGTTTGAGGTGCCTTTAAAAAAGTATTGCAATCAGAAAAAATTTGATTGCCTTTACTATCAAGGTCTGGAATTGCAGTTTTGATGTTAATGTTAATCGTATCATCGGTGTTATTTTGTAGGTTAAAACCTAAAGATTGCTGCTCATGATATTTTGCAGAAATGATTTGATTTATCACCGTCTGATTACCATCTAGAATGGGTGTGACAGTGAAATCGACTTCGTCAGCAGCGGTTTTAGTGGCAAAAAAACTTACCGCTACAATAAATAGTGTGAGTATATTTTTCATATTTCCCTTTTTTTGAGGTGTAATATTTAGAGGATAGGTTATTTTAAAAAGATATCAAAAGGCAGTTTAATTAATATTCTAGCTAAAAAACACCATTTTCAATTGTTATTAAAATTACATCTTAAGTTTAATTATATCACATCTTAACACTTTTAAGAAATCTTATACAAAATAATGAGACATAATTATAAAATAAAAAAGATGAATTTTTACTTTTTAAAAGTAAGATGTTAACCTTTGACTATTCATTATATATACAAGAATACTGGTTTTATGATATAATAAGTGCTATGAGATTAGACAAATATTTAAAAGTTTCACGAATTATTAAACGTCGAACAGTGGCTAAAGAAGTTGCCGATAAAGGGCGTATTAAACTAAATGGTATTCTGGCTAAAAGTTCATCAGATGTCAAATATCAGGATGTCTTGACGATTACCTTTGGTAATAAAATTTTAGAGGTCAGAGTCCTTGACATAAAAGATTCAACTAAAAAAGAAGATGCGGATAAGATGTATGAAGTCTTGTCAGAAACTCGTGTAAATCCTTGAACTTTTTTGATTTAAGGTAGAACATCAGAAAGTTTAAAACAATCAAAGTGTGTGACTACAGACTAACTAGATGATGTAAAAGTTATCTGTAGGATAGAGGTGTATCATGACAAAACAAAAGAAAATTGTCCGACTAAATAATGAGTTTACAACGCAACAATTGAATCAGATTCAACAAACAAATAATCAGGTACCCAAACGTCGTTATTTAGGTTTAATTTTGGTAGCTGTCATTTTAGTTATGGTTTTGCCGACAATTAATCTTGTTAAATCATATCAAACATTGCAAAGCCGCTTAGAATTAAAAGCAAAATATGAAGAAAAATCAGTGGTTTTGGACAAACAGTTAGCAATTGAAAAAGCTAATATTGCTAAACTTAAAGATCCAATATTCATTGAAAAATATGCACGTTTGAGATATTATTCAAAAGATGGTGAAAAAGTATTCTTAATTCCTGAATTATCAGATGGTGGGGTTACAAAAATAAAATGATTGGTCGAGTTAAATCTATTTCTCGTTTCGGTATATTCATCACATTTTTGGCCTCGGAATTATCGTCAGAGGAACGCATGTTTTTTGAAGGTATGTCAGATACATTTCTTTTGACAGGCTTATTAAAATGGTCTGATGTTCCCAAAGGTGAAAAAATTAAAAGAAATGATGCCCTGATAATCGCTGTCAAAGAGATTCAAAACGATGGTAAAATTGATTTAACATTAACACAAGAAGATTTCAGAGAAAAATATGACAAAATACTTGCTAGAACTGGGGAGATGCTACAAGTATTGCGACTTCAAAATCAAAAGGGGATCAATCAATGACGACTAAAAACGGACAACTCAATGACGGACGTGAGGTCTATCTTAATGGTCATCGCGTTATTGATATGGCAAGTGAACCTGTATTCTCTACGACATTAGAAGTTATTCAGCGTTATTATGAGTTGCAAAAAGAAAATAAAAACCATACTTTTTTTAATAATGGCATTGAATCTTCAGTGATGTTTTTAGTGCCCAAGTCGGTTAAAGATTTGGCTAAGAAACGCCAAATTTATGAAGAGGTTGCAAGAGAATCCTATGGTATGTTGGGGCGAACGCCCGATTTTATTAACGCTGGTGTTGCTGTTTTAGGCAATTATGCGGACGATTTAGGAACGCAAGGTAAACTAGACTTTGCATTCAATGCGAAAAATTGGGCCAATCATGTCAAATATGACGATGTCTTTGTTAGCCATGCCATTCAAAATCCACAACTAGACCGTCAAAAAACTTTATCACAACTTCTGAATCAAGGACAGGAATTTGCTGGCGTTTGGATAAAAGAGACACGAGAAGATGGTGTTATCATTCGGGGCGCCAAACAAGTTAATACCCTTGCACCGCTAGCGGATGAACTCCTCATTTTCAACCTTCCAGATTTAAAGCCGGAAGACAAAAAATTTGCTTTAGCATTTGCGCTTCCTATCGCAACACCTGGCGTTAAAGTCATCTGTCGAAAATCGACAATGAAACCAGAACAATCACTGGCTGATTATCCATTGTCTCAAGCCTTTGATGAGATGGATGCCTTTCTTCTTTTTGATGATGTTTTTGTACCCAATGATGCCTTATTTGTTTGTGGTGATGTTGAACAATCTAACGCTTTCTTTGAAGTAAGTGGTCTATTTAATCATACAGCACATCAAGATGAGGTACGTGGGTTTATTAAGTTAGAGTTTGTGACAGGAATTGCTGTTCGACTTGCGCATCAGCTAGGCTTATTTGACTTTCAGCGTGTTCAAGAAAAATTGGGAGAATTATCTGTTAACTTGGAGATGATCCAGTCTTGTATCATTGCAAGTGAGGTTACAGGGAAAATACAAAATGGTGTATTTACACCTAATATGCAAACTCTCTTGGCAGTTCGTGCTAAATTGACAACTTATTATGATGAGGCTTTGCGAGTGATTGCTGAGCTTTCTGCGGGTTCAGCAGTTGGTGTTCCTGATTTTTGTAGTTTTAGCAATCCAGATATAGCAAAGATGCTAGACTCTGCTTTAACTAGTGATTTGATGACTGCAGAGGAACGGATGCTTTTGCTAAATCTCGCTTGGGATATCACGAGTGAGAGTTTTGGACAGCGCCAACGTGTATATGAATTTCTGCATGGTGGGAATCCAATGTTTATTCATTTACAGCATCTCAGACACACTGATTTAACGCAGGCTAATCAGATGATTGATAAGGTTTTAGACAATGCAAGAAATGGTAAAAAATAAGAAAAATTATCTTCCATTACAATGGCTGGTTTTTGCGGCAATGGTCCTACCAGCCTTTTTAACGTTCCCAGAGAAAACTGACATTGTTAGCTCGCAAACTTATGCACCAAGACTACTATTAGATAATGCTAAATCATCCAAATGGTCGGAGTTGCCCAAAAGGGCTGTCACCTTGACAGATGTTCAGAGCTATACAGATGCAGCGTTACACACTAAGGCTAAGAAAATATCAGCTAAAACACAGCTGGTATTGAGTGGTTTAGAGGGTCAATCAATTAAATTATCTGATGGTACTTTTGTTTTGAATAATAAAAATGAGATTGGCTCTGATATTGTTTTAACGACAGAAGAGATTAACCAAGCGTTTTATGTAATACAAGATGCAGATATTCTTTACGCTCCGTTGACAACTTTCGGCAACCAAGTTTACAGTAAGTTGATAAAAGGAGATAAAGTCTATGCGACCAAAAAGGCAACGACGAATTGGGGGACATATTACCAAGTAACTTTTGAAGGTGGCAAGACAGGATGGATAGATAGTAAGGCAGGGACTTTTAAGAATCCAAAACTGGATAGGGTTCAGAATTTATTAAATGAAAAATATCAGCAAAGTGGTTATTCAATTTATGTCAAGCAACTTGATAATGGGTTTACGGCAGGTGTCAATCAAACAAAAAAAATGTACTCAGCGAGTTTGAGTAAAATTCCAATTCTTTATTGGACGCAAAAACAGATTAATGCAGGTAATGCTAGCCTTGGAGATAGTTTAGCCTATAATGAATTGGTCAATGATTGGCAAGGTGCCTTTAAAACAGAGGGAACTGGATTTCTACCTAAGACACCTGATTATCAGTCTTATAGTCTATTGGATTTGATTAACCGTACTGCTAAAGACTCGGATAATGTGGCAAGTAATATGTTAGCCTACTATGAAACGGGCAGATTTTCAGAAAGCTTCCAGTCTGAGATTGCAAAAATTGCAGGAGAACCATGGAACCCTATAGAAAGAGGAGCATCATCTGAAATGGTTGGTCGAGTACTTGAAGCCCTTTATCATGAAGGAGGAGCGGGCTATAATGCTCTGATTGGTACTGATTATGATGCAGAGCGAATTCCTGCTAAACTACCCAAATCGATTCAAGTGGCTCACAAAATTGGTACAGCAGACGAATTTAACCATGATGCTGCTTTGATTTTTACGGCAGAGCCATACATCTTAGTGATAGAAACAAACAACAATGCTGATAATGAAGAGCTTGCAAATATTTCCCAAGCCATATATGAGGTAATGAAATGACCCCTTACGAGAAATTTATAAAAATAGCTGATGAGGCACACTATTTTGATCAACATCAAGAAGTTTTAGTTGCCTTATCAGGTGGCTTAGATTCGATGACACTTTTTAATTGGCTTTACGCAGCTAGAGACTTACTTAACATATCTTTATCTGTTGCGCACATTAATCATCAACAACGCGCAGTATCTGATTATGAAGCAAAAGCCTTGCAAGATAAAATGACTGATTTGGAGATTCCTTTTTACATTGCAAATTATGTAGGACCTTTTTCGGAAGAAAAGGCACGTGATTTCCGTTATGATTTTTTTGAAAGGATCATGAAAAAATATCATTTGACGGCATTAGTGACTGCACATCACAAGGATGATTTGACGGAAAATTTCTTAATTCGTCAAATAAGAGGTTCAAGGCTGCGCCACTTAACAGGTATGGAGGCAGTTCAAACATTTGGAGAAGAACGACAAGGTTTATCTCTGATTCGGCCTTTGTTAGATTTTGAAAAGTCTGAATTTGATGCTACCGATTATTTTGAAGATGCTTCTAATGCTGAGAATGATTATTTGAGAAATCGGGTGCGTAATCTTTATTTACCAGCATTTGAAAAAGAAAATCCACGGTTTTCGGAAAATTTAGCTGGTTTATCAGACGAAATCCAAAAGGCAATGGCAATTGTTGCTTATAGCGCTCGCGCTTATGCAGCTGCTGAAAAAATAGATTTGATTGAGTTTTCACGAGAAATTGAAAATTTACAATACTTTATTTTACAGGATTATATTGCTAAATTTCCAGCTTTGGAAGTTTCAAAAGCTCAGTTTGATGAATTGTTACATATTATTAGGCGTGAGGGGCAATATTTTCATGCCATTTCGAATGATTACAACTTTATCAAAGATCGCTACCACTTTTATATTGAAGAAAGATCGAAGGCAACAGAATTTGAGACGGCTTTAACACCATATCCTACTGGTAATTTTCAACAGATTGATTTGCCAGCTACGGGGCAGATTGTGATTAGAAAACGTCAGTCAGGTGACCGCATTCAAGTTAATGGTATTGATAAAAAACTTCGTCGTTATTTCATTGACAATAAAGTTGCACTTAAAAAACGTGGCAATCCTTTAATCGTCATAGGGGATGTCGTTTATGGTGTGTTAGATGTTGTGATTGCAGATTTGAGTAAATCATTGAAACATGATAAAATGAAAAGAACACTTTATTATAGGGAAAAGAGATAAGAAGACAGAATGTTAGAAAAAACGATTGAAAAAGTTTTAGTGACCGAAGCAGAGATTTGTGCGAAATCACAGGAATTGGGTCAAATTTTAACAACAGCTTATGCAGATAAAAATCCATTGATGGTAGCAATTTTAAAAGGTTCAGTCCCCTTTTTCGCGGAATTAACAAAACGAATTGATGCTCACATAGAGATGGATTTCATGATTGTATCAAGCTATCACGGTGGTACATCATCATCTGGTGAAGTGAAGATGATCAAAGATCTGGATACATCAGTTGAAGGTCGTGACATCGTGATTGTTGAAGATATTATCGACACTGGACGGACACTTTTATATTTAAAAGAGTTGTTGTTATATCGTAAAGCGAATTCAGTTAAAATCGTCACATTGGTGGATAAACCTGAAGGACGTGTTGTTGATATTGAAGCAGATTATGTTGGCTTTACCCTACCCAACGAGTTTTTGGTTGGTTTTGGTCTAGATTATGATGAACATTATCGTAATCTTCCTTACATCGGGATTCTTAAAGAAGAAATTTATAAAACTGAGGGTTAAATCAAAGCATTTGGCAGGATAGCTCTTTCAAAAAAGTTTATATCAGCCTTAAGGCTGATATTGACCAAACCTGACGTTAATAATAGACATTTTTGGAAAAATTTGTCATAATGTCTGATATAAAACAAAATTTAGACAAGGATTCTATGAATAATAAAAATAAAAACAGTGGTTTCATAAAAAACTCTTTCCTGTGGGTAATTATGGTAATCGTTGCAGTTGTTGGTTTCCAATATTTCGTCAAGGGTGTTGGTACTGAAACGGTTGACAAAATTAGTTACACAACACTAGTTAAAAAACTAGAAGCTGGTGATATAAAAGAATTCTCTTATCAGCCTTCTGCCTCATTGATTTCAGTGAGTGGGGAATATAAAAAAGCTGAAAAGGTTAAGGCAAAAACAAACTTTTCTTTGATTGCTAATAAACCTATTGAAGTTAAGAAATTTTCTAGTTTAATTTTACCTACGGATACGACCATCAGCGAACTGCAAAAAATTGCGGACAAGGAAAAAGTCAAAGTTTCTGTTAAACCAGAAGCGTCTAATGGGGTTTGGTTGACACTTTTAGGGTCTTGGTTACCCCTTCTACTCATGATTGGCTTCCTCTACATGATGATGGGTGGTATGCGAGGCGGTGGTGCTAATGGCGGTGGGAACCCGATGAGTTTCGGGAAATCACGTGCCAAAGAGCAAGACAAGAAAACGGTCAAAGTTCGTTTCGCAGACGTTGCAGGTGCTGATGAAGAAAAGCAAGAACTTGTTGAAGTTGTTGATTTTCTGAAAAATCCTAAAAAATATCATGATTTAGGTGCGCGTATCCCGGCAGGTGTCCTCCTTGAAGGCCCTCCAGGAACCGGTAAAACTTTACTTGCTAAAGCTGTTGCTGGTGAAGCTGCGGTACCATTTTTCTCAATTTCTGGTTCAGACTTTGTGGAAATGTTTGTCGGTGTCGGTGCCTCACGTGTCCGTGACCTTTTTGAAAATGCTAAAAAGAACGCCCCAGCTATCGTCTTTATTGATGAGATTGATGCTGTCGGTCGCCAACGTGGTGCCGGTATGGGTGGTGGTAATGATGAACGGGAACAAACCCTTAATCAACTCCTAGTCGAAATGGATGGGTTTAACGAAAGCAACGATGCTGTAATTGTCATTGCAGCAACTAACCGTTCTGATGTTCTCGATCCAGCCTTGTTACGTCCAGGTCGTTTTGACCGTAAAGTGCTCGTTGGAGCACCAGATGTTAAAGGTCGTGAAGCGGTACTGAAAGTCCATGCTAAAAATAAACCTTTGGCAGCTGACGTTGATTTAAAAGTTGTTGCCCAACAAACACCAGGTTTCGTTGGTGCGGATTTGGAAAATGTCCTTAATGAAGCAGCGCTCGTTGCTGCAAGACGTAACAAGTCTGTGATTGATGCCTCTGATATTGATGAGGCAGAAGACCGCGTGATTGCAGGTCCAGCTAAGAAAGACAAACGCATTTCTGAGCGTGAACGTGAAATGGTGGCTTACCATGAAGCGGGACATACAATTGTTGGTCTTGTTCTCTCAAATGCTAGTTTCGTCCACAAGGTAACGATTGTACCACGTGGTCGTGCCGGTGGTTATATGATTTCTTTACCAAAAGAAGACCAATTCTTACTTTCTAAAGAAGATATGCAAGAACGTCTGGCAGGTCTTATGGGTGGTCGAACTGCTGAAGAAATTATTTTCAACGCCATTACAACTGGTGCCTCAAATGACTTTGAACAAGCTACGCAACTCGCGCGTGGTATGGTCACACAATATGGTATGTCTGAAAGATTGGGCACTGTGACACTTGAAGGTAATTCTCAAGCTGTCTTTATTGGTCGTGATTACGGTCAAACCAAAGGTTATAGTGAGTACACAGCCCAAGCCATTGATGAAGAAGTGCGTAGCATCATTAACGAAGCACATGAAACTGCTCGTCAAATCATCGAAAGTCATCGTGAGCAACACAAGGCAATTGCACTTGCCTTGCTTGAACATGAAACTTTGGATGCACGTCAAATCAAATCTTTATTTGAAACAGGTCAAATGCCTGCTGATAATGTTATAGAATCTGAAAGTGTTGAACCAGCAGATTTTGAACAAACTTTAAAAGCAGTTAATGAACCAGAAGATGATAATTTGGATAATGATTTAAACAAAATTGAAAATCAAGATAATTAATGAAAGTCAGGCCTAGTCGCCTGATTTTTTGTGATTTATGATATAATATTAGATAATAAACTAAGGGAAGAAACATAAATTGGCTCAAACATTCAAGGAAAAATTGGCAGAACTTGAAGCCAAACGTCGTTTTGAGCAAGAAGAGACGCTGAAGATTGATTCAGTCACTTCTGACACTTCTGGATTTTCCGAAGAGTCTTTGATACAAAATGATGTTGAGGCAGCAGTATCGACTCGAACAACACCTAAAATTAAAATAGAAAAATTAACGCTGGCAATTTTTGTCAGCCTTTTCGTCATTGTCACCGCTCAAATTTATGCTTTAGGAGATTTTAGTCTGATGCGTCAAGTATCTGAAAAATCGTTGGATCAAAAATTTACCTATCAAGGTGGGATGAAGAATGGTCGTTTCTCTGGTGATGCGACGATTACTGATAGCTCAGGGAATGCATTGAAAGCACAATTTAAGGCAGGTAGAATGGTTGGACCTTTGACTTATACTAAAAGCAATGCCTATACTGTGACTGAAAAAGATGGCAAAACAACGATTACCTTAGCAGACAAGTCAGTCGTTCATCAAGCAGCAGGTCAATATACTTTTAATGGTAGCATTTTTACTTATGAAGGGGCGTGGCGATTTGCAGGCATTTGGCAAGGCAAGATGCATTTTGCCAATGGTGCGAGCTATGAAGGAGCGTGGAAAAATGGTTTACCAGATGGTAAAGGGACCTATACACCAATTGTAGGTATGCCGATTACTGGTGATTTTAAGATGGGAGAGCTTGAAAAATGAAAATTAAATGGTTTTCCCTAATTCGAATTTTGGGTCTGGTGACTGTACTGGGTTATCATTTTTTTGTTAAGTCTTTCCCAGGTGGTTTTATTGGTGTTGATATTTTCTTTGTATTTTCGGGATATCTGATTACCTCTCTCTTTTTTATTGAGCTTGAAAAGTCTGGTAGTTTTACGTTGTTGACTTACTATAAACGTCGTTTTATCAGAATTTTTCCGCCATTGGTCATCATGATTGTCACGACATTACCGTTTACGTTGTTGTTACCGTCTGATTTTCGGGCTAACCTAGCTAAGCAAGTGGCTGCTGCCATAGGTTTTGTGACGAATCGGTTTGAAATACAGTCAGGTTTATCATATGAAGCTCAGCAAACACCACAGTTATACATCCATACATGGACGCTATCTCTGGAATTTCTTTTTTATCTGATTTGGGGCGCTCTGCTGTTTATTTTGGTTTTTTGGTTAAAAAAACAAGGTTATACAGGTAAAAAGTTATTAGGTCAAACGCGTTTCATTGTGTTTGTGCTTGCCGTACTAACGAGTATAGGATCTATTATTTACCTTGAAGTTACTTTTAACCCTAACTATTTAAGCTATAGCTATTTTGCTTTTGCGAGTCATGCTTATCCCTTTTTTATCGGGGCAATTGTTGCTACAGTAGTTGGTGTTCGGATTAGTGATAAACAGAAGGCACGATTTTCGAACTATCCGGTTAAAAAAACATTGCTTTGGTCTGGTATCCCAATCCTGATTTTATTACTTCTAAGTCTGTTTGGGAAGTTTGAAAGTAGCTGGACAATTCGGACCAATTTGATTTTAACGAGCGTTTTAACTGCAATTTTGATTGTTCAATTTAGAATTTTGCATGAACGTACAACTAGTTCAGAACCTAAAATTTTGATGGTGCTAGCCGATACTTCTTATAGTGTTTATCTTTTTCACTGGCCAGTTTGGCTAGTCATTTCTCATTTTTTACCACAAGTTTTCTTGGCGGGTGTCTTGAGTTTTATCGTTTCATTTACAGCTTCAGCTGCAGTCTATTATGGTATTGAACCTTATTTCCATGGTAAGCAATCGGTGAAATGGTTGATGAGTAAGCCGATTTATGGTGGTTTAGCTGTGGTGGTTTTTGTGGGGTTAGGTGTAATGGGGACTGCGCCTACGCTTTCTAAAACCGAGAGAAGTCTTCATGAGGCGGCGATTAGTGAAGCGATGGTATCTTTGGACCAAAAAGGACAATTGGGTCAAAATCTATATGATGTGGGCAATAATATTAATGCGAATACGAGCTGGTATAACCCTGCAGCTGGCTTTAATACGAGTACAGATATGCGATTGAAACAAAGTACATCTATATCAGATAAAATTCTAAACAGTTCTCAAACTGTTTTGGGTGACTCAGTGATGGTTGGAGTGGTACCTTATTTAGCGACTATTTTACCTGATGCAGATGTGGATGCACAGGTTGGTTTGAACTATGATAGTGTGCTTGCTTCCTTTGAAAAACATGTAAAAGCTGGGACAATAGGGAAATATGTGATTATTTCAGCTGGTGCGAATGTAACGAGTGATATGACTGCTGATGTTCAAAAAATTATTGATAGTGCACCTAAAGGGACGAGATTAGTCTTTGTCACGCCTTATGATGGTAAAAATAAAGTAGTTTTAAATGAGTTCAATACTTATTTAAAGTCACTTCAAAATAAATATAACTGGCTAGCAGTTGCAGATTGGGCAAGCTATATTGAGCCTCAAGAAAATCGTCTTTGGGCAGATAAGATTCACTTTGCTGGTAAACAAGATGTTGCAATTGATTATCTTAATCTGTTGGCACAAAGCTTGAATGAAGTTGCGAAATCAAAAGGCAAACCGTAAAGTTACAAAATGATAACAAATAGATAAAGAGTCTGTGACAAGGCTTTTTTTGTTTAAGTCCTGTGATAAAATTAAACAGTATGCGAAAATATAAAAAAAATGGATTTAGAACATCACATAAAATAGTTTTTACAATTTTAAGTCTTATTGGGATGCTAGGGTTAACATTTGGTATTTCTGTTTTTCTTGTATTAGGAAATGAGAGTAGTACCCAGGCTGATACGACGAACTTTGATACAGAGGAAATAACACAAAAAAATAATGCAGCTGTAACAACTCAGGCTATTCATAAATCAGTAGTGTCAAATTTAGACCATGCTGAGCCGATTAAAGCGGATGAAACAGGTGATTTGATTAGTTATACTGTAAAATCAGGAGACTCACTAAGCGCGATTGCCAGTCAATACCAAGTTAGCATGGCATCTATTATGCAACAAAATGATTTAACTTCTTCAGAAGCCATCTCTATTGGTCAAGTATTATCATTTTCAAAATCTTATGTTGTTAAAGAAGAAATAAAAGAACTTTTAGACACCGAGAATGCTCTTGAAACACAAGGTGTTTCTGTCAATAATGGAAATAAAGTTGCTGCAGGTGGTTTATCGGATGAAGAACGTGCCTATGTCTTAACACAACTTCAAACGCGTACGGGTGTGGATGCTAGTCAATGGGATTATATTATTTCAAGAGAAAGCGGTTGGATTGCCACAATTAAAAACTCCCTTGGTTATTATGGTTTGTTCCAATTAGCTCCTACTTATCCAGGATATGACGGCGATTTGAACTCGCAAATTGAGGGAGCCATCTATCTTTTTAACAATGGTGGTATGACTCACTGGGCTTTATAAAAAGGGCGTTTGACGTCAAGTTTTAAAAACAATTATAAATTTTTTCAATTTTTTTTGAAAAAATGCTTGACGGAATAGAATTAATACGATATAATTATTTTTGTTGCTGATTGAGATGCATCAATCAGTTCAAACCCTGGTCCGTTGGTCAAGGGGTTAAGACACCGCCTTTTCACGGCGGTATCACGGGTTCGAATCCCGTACGGACTATTTTTTATGGAGGATTACCCAAGTCTGGCTGAAGGGAACGGTCTTGAAAACCGTCAGGCGTGTAAAAGCGTGCTAGGGTTCGAATCCCTAATCCTCCTTTAGGAAACGACGAGTTCCTAATATAACATTATCGCGGGATGGAGCAGCTCGGTAGCTCGTCGGGCTCATAACCCGAAGGTCGTAGGTTCAAATCCTGCTCCCGCAATTATAAAATCAGTAGGTTCCGTAGTGTAGCGGTTATCACGTCGCCCTGTCACGGCGAAGATCGCGGGTTCAATTCCCGTCGGGACCGTATGAATACTTACTCAGTATTTATAACTAACTTAAAAAGTATTGGCTCGGTAGCTCAGTTGGTAGAGCAATGGATTGAAGCTCCATGTGTCGGCGGTTCGATTCCGTCTCGCGCCATATTATGTTTAACCATAATGATTCTCTGCGGGTGTAGTTTAATGGTAGAACCTTAGCCTTCCAAGCTAACTACGCGAGTTCGATTCTCGTCACCCGCTTTACCATTTTTTTATCGAAAAAATTTGGTTTTAATCCTATATTAGGTCTATAGTTCAGTCGGTTAGAATGTTGAACTATAGAAATCAATCTGGAATTATTTGATAGCGGTATACAAATTCTAACAACCTGAGTAGATGAAACGTTTTACATGTTTCTACGAAAACTTAGGGCGCATAGCTCAGCTGGTTAGAGCGCACGCCTGATAAGCGTGAGGTCGGTGGTTCGAGTCCACTTGTGCCCATTTGAAAATTTATTTTTTCAAAAATGTTTGGTGCTTATTGTATGAGAGATACACCTGTTCCCATGTCGAACACAGTAGTTAAGTCTCATTACGCCGGAAGTAGTTGGGGGTTGCCCCCTGTGAGATATGGTCGGTGCCAAGCATATTCCGCTTTAGCTCAGTTGGTAGTAGCGCATGACTGTTAATCATGATGTCGCAAGTTCGAGTCTTGCAAGCGGAGTCAGATATTGTAAGTCCATCTATGTTTCAATAGATGGACTTTTTTGTTATAATATAATAATGAAACTAAAAAAATCGTATCAATTATATGCAAGTTTTGGATTGGTATTTTTCGTTATGCTAGGATATTTAGTGAAATTTTTCCCAAGTACTTTAACGGGGATTGACCGTCAAATACAGTTAATTGTTAGGCATAATATGTCAGATGGTCTGACTTCTTTTTATAAATTTGTGACTAATTTTGGTGGGACAGTTTATGTTCCTATTCTTTTAAGTATTGTACTTGTTTTTTTAGTGCTGAAAAAATGGTATAGTGAAGCAATTTTTATCAGTTTAAATGTTTCTATTGTCCCTATTTTAATCTCTTTACTGAAACATATTTATGGTCGAACGCGTCCATCCTTACAGCACCTTGTGGTAGAGAATGGGTTGAGTTTCCCTTCAGGGCATGCTAGTACGAGTTTGATGTTTTATGCGTGTCTGATGGTGCTGATATGCCAAAGGCTGCGCAATCGTCAAATGAAGTGGTTAGTTCGTGTGTTAGTTGGCATGTTCATTGTGCTGATCGGTATGTCTCGCATTTATCTGGGGGTACATTATCCTACTGATATTTTGGGTGCATGGTTGGTGAGTGGTAGTATGTTATTGATGACGTACCCGATATATGACGAATTGCGCTTTAAGTGGCGTTTTAAGGGAGTTCAAAAGTGAATAAGCGATATACGACGTGGAATGATTATCTGCGTGATAATTTTGGTGAGAAGGTTTTTAAAGTGCCGATTGATGCAGGGTTTGATTGTCCGAATCGTGATGGTACTGTGGCGCACGGTGGTTGTACGTTCTGTTCTGTTTCTGGGTCAGGTGATATGATTGTTGCGCCTGAGGAACCGATTCCAGTTCAGGTTGAAAAAGAGATTGAATTTTTACATCAAAAATGGCCGGGTGTTAAGAAGTATATTGCTTATTTTCAAAACTTTACCAATACACATGGACCGGTAGAAGTGCTGCGTGAGCGTTTTGAACAAGCAGTGGATAGACCAGATATTGTCGGCATTAATATTGGGACGCGTCCGGATTGTTTGCCTGATGATGTGCTTGATTATCTGTCTGAACTTAATGAGCGGATGACAGTTTGGGTTGAGCTTGGTTTACAGACGACCTACCAAGAAACGAGTGATTTGATTAATCGTGCACATGATTATCAGACTTACTTGGATGCTGTGGTTAAATTGCGGGCTCGTGGTATTTTGGTTTGTGTGCATTTGATTAATGGTTTGCCGGGAGAAACTCAAGAAATGATGGTTGAAAATGTGCGTCGTGTTGTGGCAGATTCAGATATTCAGGGTATCAAACTTCATTTGTTGCATTTGATGACTGGTACACGGATGCAGCGTGATTTTCACCAGGGAGATTTGCAGTTAATGGCTTTTGAGGATTATGTGAATGTGATTTGTGACCAGCTAGAGATTATTCCGAAAGAGATTTCCATTCATCGTCTGACAGGTGATGCACCGCGTGAGATGTTGATTGGTCCAATGTGGAGTTTGAAGAAGTGGGAAGTACTGAATGCGATTGATGCAGAGCTAGAACGTCGCAATGTTTTTCAGGGAGATAAGGCATGTTAAGACCGCTTGAATTAGCGCACCATTTGTTGGCGGAGATTATCGTTAAGGGTGATGTTGTTGTTGACGCGACGATGGGACAGGGGTTTGATACAGTTTTCTTGGCTGGTCTGTCTGACGCTGTTGTTGCCTTTGACGTGCAGGCCTTGGCTTTGGAAATGACTGAGAAACGTTTGGCGGAAAATAAGCGACAAGCTAAACTGATTCTGGATGGGCATGAAAATGTGGATAAGTATGTGGATAAGCCGATTAAAGCTGCTATTTTTAATTTGGGTTATTTGCCAAAATCAGATAAAAAAGTGATCACGCAGGCTGAAACGACGCTACCTGCACTGACGAAAATGCTGGAGTTGTTGGTTACTGGTGGTCGGATTGCTTTGATGATTTATTATGGTCATGAGGGTGGTCATGAGGAACGGGATGCTGTTTTATCAGTTGTTTCTACCTTGCCACAAAAGACTTATCAGGTGATGCGTTATGGTGGTATCAATCAAATTAATCAACCGCCTTTTTTGGTGATGATTGAGAAGTTAGCGTAGCATGGAAATTAAATTCATATATCTGAGATCTCCGAATATAACTATCTTTAAAAAATAAGTTTGTATCTTTAGATGGTATTTTGATATAATTTTAATTGATGATATCTAAATTTTTGATATTTTCTGAATTTTTTAGTAAAACGAAAGGAAAGATATTTATTTAGAAATGATATCTAAAATTTTAGCTGTTATAGCTATTACTTTTACGAAAAGAGGAAAATATTGATTCTCATATCAGATAGACAAAGACAAATTATTGATGCTTTTTTTCTTGTTGTAGAAGAAGCAAGCGAACCTAAAAAATAACTATGGATATGATTGCTAAGAGAGCGGGGATTAGTAGGCAAAGTATTTATGACAAACATTTTAGTAATATTGGAGAAATTATTGATAAAATCCATGCACTTGTCAGTGAAGAATGTGAAGTCAGAATGCAAAAATTCTTCTCTGATGGCTATCGTGATTATAACGACGATTTTTTTAAGTTTTTTGAGCAGGAAATTTTACCGCTTTTATATGAAAAACGCGATTGGTTAAAAATACTCTATAGTAAAGTACTGGATTCTTCTTGGGCTGACTATGCTCATAAGGTTTATACACCCTATGTCGAACTTTATATTAAAAAGACAGGTAATCAGTCACCCCTAGCTAATGATTTTATTTGTAGCCTTATCGTGCGACAAATCATTGCGATTATTTCAAATTGGTTGACAAATGATAGACCTGAGCCTGCCTCACTTTTCCAGAAAAAATTTGATTATCTCATCAAAACCTCAACTTATGAATTACTATTTGAAAAATAAAATATACAGAAACGTCTGATGGACGTTTCAGACTGAAGACAAAGTAAAAATCTAGTTAAGATTTTTACGAAATACGGAAATTTTTATTTAGAAAACCGACGGTTAAGCTATTTCTAAATTAGAAAATATCAAAACAAACCCCATTTTGGTTTAAAAATGGGGTTTGTCTACAACCTGAAACGTCTGATGGACGTTTTTTTATTTGAAATTTGAAATATAAAACTTGACAACTTGTCAGGATGATATTAGAGTTTAAAGACTAAAAATTGAGATTTTAAGGTATTTTGTTCTCTGTTTTACTTGACGCTTTGTCTTGTTTTAAGCGAACTAATCATCAATAAAATTTGTTATACTTATTTTGCAAGGAAGATATGAAAAAATATAAAAAAATTCTTGCTACTAGAAAAGAGAGATTTACTTATGAAAGCAACAATTGAAGAAACTATTCTCCACATAAAAAATGGTGAACTGACAGTTGTTTTAGATGATAACAATCACGAAAGTGAGGGAGATTTAATTCATCTCGGAACAAAAATGATACCAGAAAATGTTAATTTTATGATTACACAAGCATATGGTCTGTGATGTGTGCCTGTTTCAAGAGAAATTTTAGATTAACTTAATTTAATACAAATGGTCGAAAGTAACACAGAGTCGCATGGGACGAAGTTTACTTTCTCAATTGATGGAACATCAGAGATTACTGGTGTTACAACTGACACCTCTGACTTTGACCGTTCAGATACCATACAAAAAATATTGACTTAAAGCATATGAAACTGATTTTGTTCGTCTAGAACACATTTCCTTCTTGTTTATGAGAACGGTTGGTGCATTTTGTGAGATTTTATTACCCGATCGTTTAGATTACCTTGAAAAGTTTGCTGATTATTATGAGTTACCTTTGATTACTATTGAGCAACCGACAGATTATTGACAAAATAATGCTAGATAGGATATAGTAGCGCAACATATCGTTTACAAATAAGCTATTATTCACTTCAACGACTAAACTGGTAGATTGGTTTGAATGGGAGACGTATCGTGCAAGAAAAACTTGATGTTTGAGGGTTCTAAAATGATCATTGCTAATCATAGTAGCTATCTTGATCATTGCGGTTTAACGAAAATTTTACATGATATCAACTCTAATTAAAAATATTTTATTACAAAACGAGAGGCTTTTGATAAAATATTTTCAAATTGGTGGCCTAAGTATTTGAATTGTGTATCGGTCAATAGAAAAGAGGATGCGACTTCAGCAATGAAACTTTTAAAAAATAAATTGTAAAAGGAAAAAGCTACTGTTGTGATTTACCCTGTATGAAAATTATCGCTAATCTTGCCAGTGAACAGCTAAGTGATGAGCGAATGGGTGAATTTGATACTAAACAAGAGATGTTGGAGATGATGACTAAGCTAAATAGTGGTGGCTTACGAAACCATTGTTCGAGTCATCAGACTTCATCTGAATATCATGAACGTGTTTTGTCTATTGGTAATAGAATGCTTTTGGAGTTTTCTCTAAGTACCTAGGAAAAAACTTTCAGATTGATTGAAATGGCGCGTGCTGAGGGAGCGCATTGCAACAAATAATGGGTTATAAAAATGTGCTTCAAAACTAGAATGAAACGTGTTAAGTTTTTACTTGGACAAACAAAGTCACACGATGATAATAATCCCGAACTTCCATATATTGAGGGAAATTATTTTAATTTCATTGATAATAATACTCAGTTTATGAGCTGTTTAGAGCAAACTGTCGAAAATAATCCAGATAATATCAGATATCTGCTATCTCTTGCTAAAGCTTACAATATAGTCAATCGTTTAGATGATATGGTAGAAATATTAACGCAAATTGGTCAAATTCAAAAAAAAAATCAAGTAGATACTCGAACGTAAGGTGGAGGCACTTGCATTTTTAATGGGATATAATCCCAATCTAGAAATGGAGCTAAATTATGGAAACTAAGTTATTTACAAATACTATCATGGTTAATAGCAGCACTCAAACAGCCAAAACATTATTAGAAAATGTTCAAAACATTTTAAAATGGGATTATGAAATTGTTGAGGTGACACCAATTGGTGCCCATAAGTTCAAACTTTATCGTAAACACGGCGCTTTAAATCAACAAGAAATTATCAAAGTTGAAGTAGGGAGAAATGAAGTTAGCTATGTCTCAACTATGGGTAAAGTAGAGTATCGTGTTGTTTGGACGATCGATGAAGTCAATGCTACTCAAACAAGTTTAAGCCAGACGCTTTATCTTGAAAAAAGTGTGTTGACATCACTTGCTAAGGTTATTAGTTCAGTAGTTCAGAATGCTTTTGCAGGAAATTTACAAGTCTTAAAACATCTTTGTGAACTTGAGGAGGTTGCATGAAAGCCGTTATTCAAAGAGATACCAATGGTATTAAGGCACTTGATTTTGGGGAAATTGAGGTAGAGAAATTTCTTCCAACTTCTATTTTAATTAAGACAAGTATGGTACCACTTTTACCCTATGATGTTATGAAGTTAAATGGCAAGATTCCAGTAACTTTACCGCATGTACTAGGTTATGGTGCAGTTGGTAGAGTAGAAAAGGTAGGCAAATTTCGCTCGGAAAAACTTATAAATCAACGTGTTTTGGTACTTAATCCGAGTGGTACATTTAAAGAGAGGATTACTTCTCATATACCACCCTTGACAATTCCGATTCCTGATGCTGTCACTGATTCTCAAGCGGTAAGTGTTGTCGGTGGTTTGGATACAGCTTTTGTCTTGTATAAGAAAATTATAAAAAGTAGTCATCAAATTATTGTTATCACAGGTGCAAATTCCGTGATAGGTTTAGCTTTGCTACAACTTTTGAAATCTTCTGATAAAACTATTGTGCCACTTATCAGAGAGAAATCAGCGAACTATTTTCAAAAACGGTGTAAAGACTATCAGTTACCTGTTTATTCTGGAGATGAAAATTTGAAATTGGAAGCAACTTTAGTAGTTGATATTGCAGGACAAGAAATATTACTAAAATCTTACATTGAACGAGGAGTTGATATCATAAGTATTGCTCAGCAAAATATTTTAGGAGTTCGATTTATTAGTGAGGGGATATTTCCTGGAGAATATGCTAAGTTACTTGAATTGTTGAAAAAGGGTGACATTATTCTACCTATTGACCGTGAATTTTACTATCATGAGATCAAAGAGGCGATTAACTATCAAGAAAATTTTCCGAGCCGTGGTAGAAATCTCATTTCTTTTGTTTGAGTATCTGGCAAACACGCTCAAAAAATGCTTGCTATTTTCTGAATTTTCTTGTAAAATGTAGTAAATAGAAAAATCTGTGAGAGAAAGATACCTCTGTCAATTCTAAAGAGAGCGCTTGGTGCTGGGAAAGCGTGTAAAATCAGAGGTTACACATTCTTGAGAGGGCATACGAAATAAAGTAGTGTGTCACGTTTTCCGCGTTAAGGGTGCAGGTCTTGACTTGCTGAGTAGCAGATGGCGACATTTGTTAGAATAAAGGTGGTACCACGTTAAAACGTCCTTGTGAAGTTATTTCACTTGGGCTTTTTTTGCTCAATTAAGAGATGATCTAATGGTAAAATCATGATACTGAAAGCGATGTGGCGTAGCCGAAAACTTTCGTAGAACGCTTTGTGGCTGCGATTACTCGCCACTAAAAGACCTGCTGCGACGAGTAACCGCGGGAGCAAATTAGCTTGAAGTTCAAATAAGGAGATTAATATGAAGGGTTTGCGTCAAATAAAACCGTACGTGGCTGGAGCACAGCCGCAAGATAAAAAGATGATTAAAATCAATACCAATGAGAATGCGTTTCCACCGAGTTCAGGTGTTTTAAAAGCTTTGGCAGATTTTGATGGCAGAGAGCTAAGGAAGTATTCATCCTTGGAAAATAATGATTTACGTGGTGTTTTAGCAGATAATTTGGCTGTTCATCAAGATCAAATTATTGTAGGAAATGGCTCAGATGATATTTTAGCTTTGGCTTTCTTGAGTTTTTTCAATTCGACTGATCCGATTCTTTTTCCTGATACGACTTATGGTTTTTACAAGGTTTGGGCGGATTTATTTCGAATACCTTTCGAGGAGGTGCCACTTTCAGATGAATTTGAGATTGTGACAACTGACTATGTTAATAGCGTTAATGGTGGGATTGTGATTGCTAATCCGAATGCACCAACGGGTATTTTCAAAGACTTGTCTGAGGTTGAGGCGATTGTTGCGGCAAATCAAGATGTGGTGGTGATCATTGATGAGGCTTATATTGCTTTTGGTGGTGAATCTGCCTTGCCTTTGCTAGAACAATATGACAATATTTTTATCACTCGGACTTTCTCTAAAGATGCGGCTTTGGCTGGTTTGCGGGTCGGTTATGGAATCGGCTCACCGAAATTGATTTCGGTGATTAATGCGGTGAAAAATTCCTATAATCCTTATTCGGTTGATTTGATCGCTGAGGCATTAGCGACTGCGGCAGTTGTAGATTCAGCTTACTATGCACAGGTCAATGCTGAAATTTCAGTGACACGAGATTGGTTTTCTGCTGAATTACGAGCGCTGGGCTTTGAGGTGCTCCCGTCTAAAACTAACTTCGTTTTGACTAAGCCTGCTAGCATTTCCGCAAGAGAAGTCTTTGAGTTTTTGCAAGCCAAGAAGATTTATGTGCGCTATTTTGGCGATAAGGCGCGGTTGTCGGATTACCTGAGAATTTCAATCGGGACGCAGGATGAAATGAGTAAGGTGATACAAGTGATAGGAGATTTGTTTGAATGAAAAATAAGCAATTAGCGCCGGGCATGCACGATAAGCTGTTCAAGCGGGCGCACAGTGTTTATCAGATTGAAACCAAGGTGTCGAATTTTCTGATGGCGAGTGGGTTTAATCGGATTGATACACCGATGATTGAGTATGCTGGGGTTTTTGAGGATGAGCTAGATAATCATAACTATCATTTGTTTGATAAGCATGGTGATTTGCTTGTGATTCGGCCTGATGTGACGCAGTCAATTGCACGTGTGGTGGCGACGACTAAGGTAACTTTGCCGATTAAATTTTCTTATAGTGGGAAGGTCTTTAGAAATCATGATGAGCTAAAGGGCTTGCAGAATGAACGGATGCAGGCTGGGATTGAAATCATTGGTTTCGATGCGGCTGTTGCGATTACGGAGGCTTTGGACTTGGCCAAGTCGAGTTTGCATTTGGCAGGGGTGAAGGATTATCGGATTGAACTGAGTCATGCAGGGATTTTGCATACGATTTTTGCAGCATTTGATACGGCGCAAGCTGAGCGATTAGCAAGTCGGATTAAGCACAAGTCAATCACTGGGTTGACGGAGTTTGTTAAGCAGAACCCGAGTGAGTTCGATGCTTTTTTGAGACAATTACCACGCTTGTTTGGACCGGCTGATAAAGTACTGGCTGAGGCTAAGAAATTAGTGACAAATCCTGAGATTTTAGCTGGTTTAGCAGAAATTGAAAATTTGAGTCATGATTTTGCACTATCTACAGTTGACCTCGGGATGCTAGCTAAAAAAGATTATTATACTGGCGTGATGTTTCGGGTCTTTAGTGATAAGGTGCCTTATGCTTTTCTGAGTGGTGGCCGCTATGATAAATTATTTGAGCGTTTTGATGCGGGGGCTGTCAGTGCCGTGGGCTGGGCGCTAGATGTTGATGCGGTTTATGAAGAAATACGTCAAGATATTGTATTTGATGGAGGTGACGCATGATTACGATAGCATTGACGAAAGGGCGGATTGAAAAGGACACGGTCAAAATTTTAGAGCAAGCTGGCTTTGATATGCGGTTTATGGCGGATAAGGGGCGGAATCTGATTTTCATTGATGAACAACAGGATTTGCGATTTTTATTGGTCAAGGCGCCTGATGTGGCGACTTATGTCGAGCATGGGATTGCTGATTTAGGTGTTGTTGGTTCGGATGTTCTCTATGAGCATCCTGGAAATTATTTGGAGATGTTGGACTTGAATATCGGGCTTTGCAAATTTGCGGTGGCGAGTATTCCAAGCTATGATCCGACAGATCACAAGCGTAAGAAGATTGCGACCAAGTATCCTAAGATTGCCACTGATTTCTTTAATAGCAAGGATGAAGATGTAGAGATAGTATCCATTCAAGGCTCTGTAGAGATTGCACCGGTTATCGGCTTGACGGATGCCATTGTCGATATTGTTGAAACAGGTAACACGTTAGTTGCAAATGGTTTGGTCGTCTTTGAGGATATTGTGCGCGTGTCGTCGCGTTTGATTGCTAATAGCGCGAGTATCAAGAAAAATTCGGAAATTATGACATTGATTGACCGCTTGCAGGCGGTTGTCGGAAATGAAGAGGTAGCTTTTAATGGTTAAAATGAAACGTTTGACAGGAAGTGCTAAGGAAATTTCTAAGATTTTGGACGCAGAATATGCGGCTTATGCTAAATCTCAAGATAATTTTGATGAGATTGTCGCAACTATTATTGCGAATGTTCGTAATAATGGGGATACGGCATTGCGGGCGTACTCGGAAGAATTTGATGGGGTGGCGATTTCAGAGTTTGAAGTTTCACGTGAAACAATCCAACAGGCTTTTGATGCCATTGACCCAGATGTTTTATTAGCTTTGCAAAATGCGAAAGAAAATATCCAGTCTTATCACAAACATCAAGTTGAGACTGGTTTTGTCGATGCGCAGGCATCAGGTGTCATTCGAGGGCAGCTTGTTTTACCAATTGAGAAAGTTGGTGTCTACGTACCAGGCGGAACGGCAGCTTATCCGTCAAGTGTGCTGATGAATGTTCTGCCAGCGAAAATTGCGGGCGTGCCAGAGATTTATATGGTGACACCACCGCAAACTCAGTTTAATCCAGCCATTTTGGTCGCAGCACAATTAGCGGGTGTGACGAAGATTTTTCAAGTCGGTGGCGCACAAGCCATCGCAGCTTTAGCCTATGGTACTGAGTCAATCCCTAAGGTGGATAAAATCACAGGACCGGGCAATGTCTTTGTGGCAACGGCGAAAAAACAAGTCTTTGGTCAAGTTGGTATTGATATGATTGCAGGGCCGTCTGAAATCGGTGTGATTGCGGACAGCTCTGCTAATGCGGCTTATGTTGCGGCAGATTTGTTGTCGCAAGCTGAGCATGACAAGTTGGCGCGAGCGGTGCTAGTGACTGATTCAATCGAGTTGGCTGATGCGGTTGATCTTGAATTAGAAAAACAACTACAAACTTTACCACGTGAAACTATTGCACGGGCATCTATTGAAAACAACGGTCGAACGATTATTGCTAATTCGGTTGATGAGATGTTTGATTTGATGAATGAGGTGGCGCCTGAACATTTGGAAATCGCTTTGGATGATGCTATGACTTATTTGCCTAAGATTAAGCACGCGGGGAGTATCTTCTTGGGGCATTTCACAAGTGAGCCGATTGGCGACTACTATGCGGGAACAAATCACGTGCTACCAACGTCTGGCACGGCACGTTTTTACAGTGCACTAGGCGTTTATGATTTTGTCAAGAGAAGTCAGTTTACTTATTACAGCCAAGATGCTGTTGTGGCAGCAACAAAAGATATCACGACTTTGGCTTACTCTGAGGGGTTGCAGGCACATGCGCGTGCGATTGAGATTCGTGGGGAAATTGATAAGTGATAGTAAAAAATAGGCTCAGTAGAGTTAGGGGGGAAGATGCAACTTGTTTTAGAAAATATCGATAAGGCATTTGATGATAAACAACTTTTTAATGACGTGACTTTTAAATTTGAGACGGGTAAAATTTATGGTTTGCTTGGTCGAAATGGGTCAGGGAAAACGACTTTGTTTAATTGTATTGCTCGGAATTTATCAGTGGATAGTGGCAGTATTGCTATCATCGATGATGAGGGGCAGAAAATGACAAATTATGAGAACACTGAGATTGGATTTGTCACAACGACGACGCATTTACCTGATTTTATGACGGGGTTAGAATTTGTTCGATTTGTTATGGATTTAAATCGGGAACGTTTGACGACAACCCTTTCGGCTAGTGATAATTTGACGAGATATGGTATCAAAGTCAGTGACCAAAATAAGCTCCTTCGGGATTATTCTCACGGGATGAAAAATAAGGTACAAATGTTAGTAACTGAGGTGACAAACGCACCGATTTATTTATTAGATGAGCCATTGACTAGCTTTGACCCGGTTGCGGCTTACGAGGTCAAGGAGCGGATTCGCGAGTTGAAATCACGAGCGATTGTCATTTTCTCCACGCATATTTTGGAACTTGCCAAGGAGTTATGTGATGAAATTGTTTTATTGCATGACCAAAAATTAGAGGTGTTAGGGAATGATAAACTTCAGTCTCAAGATTTTGAAAAGGAGATTGTGACGATTTTGAGTGAGGAACATGACAATGATGCCTTATCTTAATTTTTATAAAAACTACTTGCAAATTCAAATGACCGAATTTCTGAATGGCTTGTGGTTTTGGTTACGTCGCATACCTTTAATTGGTAAATCCATCTCGCCAAAGTTTTATGGTATGAGAGATTTAAAGACTGTTATTTTAGTGGTTTTTAAATGGTTGAGTTTGCCACTAACGGTACTTAGAAAAAGTCTTTTGGTTTTCATAGCTTGGCTGGTGGCTTTTGGGGTTAAAAATCTTTCTTTACAAAAGGAAAGTGTGTTGTGGGATACTTTTAGAATAGATTATCCTGAGATTTTTCATTGGACATTAACAATATTTCTCCTTTTTTGTATTTTTGAGCAGTTGAGTTTTGTAAAGGCTTCAAGTGGTAGTTTATTTAGAGGAATTGCATTTGCTAAGATGTTTCGACTTTCCTATGGAGATACCTTGAAAAAGCTAAATCGGATAAATCTTGTGATGAGTTTACTCGCCTATATTTTTCCCTTGGGTATTTTAGGATTAATCTATCACCAGTCTTTTGTTGCTATCGTCTTACCGTCTAGTTTTCGCTTATTGACGTTAAATTTTGCTTTATTTTTAGTATCTAAAAATTGGTGGGTAGACATTTTGGATAGCTATCAAAAAAAGATTTTCAAATATAGTTATAATCTCGTCGTTTTTGGGGGAGGGGTATTTGGTCTCTTCTATCTGACATTAGTTCATACGTTAGAGTGGACAGCTCTTTCAGCTTGGATTATCTTGATATTAGCTAGTGTTAGTTTTTTACTAAGTCAGAAAAAGAAATTATCACAAAGGTTTATCCAAAGTATTTTTAGAAATCTCGCATATCATGAGCAAATAGTGACGGAGGCAAAATCAAATCAATCAAATACAGGCTTGAAAGCTGCACAAAAATCAAGTCAAAAAATTGAAGTGACTGATGAGCAAGAATTATTTGATAAATTTTCTGGTATTCAACTCCTGAATCGTTTACTTTTTAAGCGTTATCGGAAGATTTTCAAGAAAAAATTGTTCTACCGTTTAGGGGGCTTGGGACTTGCTTTCTTGATTATACTGGGTGTTTATGCCTATTTAGTTATTCGATTTGGAAAAACAAACTATTTGACGTTTAATCAGGTAGGTAACATTCTACCTAGTATCTTTTTCATCATGTATTTGGCGAGTATATCGAAAGAGGTTGTTGCCATTTACTATACGAAGTGTGACCAAGCGATGTTGAATTATCCTTTTTATCGAACTGAGCAAACCATTTTGCAGAGTTTCATTGGGCGTTTGAAACAATCTTTTATACTCAATACACCCATCGTTGTCGCACTATTTATTAATGTATTTCTAGGGATACTTTTATTCGGTAAAGCGATACCTTTGAGCTTTTATGGCCTGATTGTTTTTTATGGGGTTGCTGTAAATCTTTTGTTTTCATTTCATGAATTATTTCTCTATTATATTTTGCAACCTTTTGATAGAGAAGGTGGTATGAAAAATCCAATTTTTACCGTTATTAATGGGATATTTTATTATTTCTGTATTCAGAATTATCAATTAGCCAATCGCTTTGATGAAACAACAACGTACGTTTTGACCATTTCAATTATCATTGTGGTTTATGTCAGTCTTGGCTTAATCATAGTTAAACTAAAAGCACCAAAAAGATTTAAATTAAAATAGAAACTGGAGATGAGATGACAAAAGCTAAAGGACTTCTAATCATGGATGTAGACAGTACACTAATTCAGGAAGAAGGGATAGATTTACTAGGTGAGATTGTGGGGAGCGGTGCTGAAATTGCAGACATCACCAGCCGCGCAATGAACGGGGAATTAGATTTCGCTGAAGCGCTAGAGGCGCGGGTGGCGCTACTCGAAGGACTACCTGAGACCGTTTTTGCTGAGGTGCGCAAGCAAATTCATTTTACTGAAGGGGCACGTGACTTAGTTGAGGCCTTGCAGGCCAATGGCTGGAAGGTTGGCGTGGTGTCGGGTGGTTTTCACGAAACAGTTGATGATTTAGCCCGTGAACTTGGGCTTGATTATGTCCGTGCGAATCACCTAGAAATTGTAGACGGACAGCTCACCGGTAAAACGACGGGTGACATTGTCACAAAAGAAGTGAAGTTAGCTAGCCTAAAAAAATGGGCAGCCGAAGTAGGTCTTGAGTTATCACAGACGGTCGCTATGGGTGACGGTGCCAACGATCTCCCAATGATTTTGGCGAGTGGCATTGGAATTGCTTTCAATGCTAAGCCAGTCGTCCGTGAACAAGCACCTTATCAAATCAACACGCCTAATTTAGCGTTAGTCCTAGATATCATTAAAGAAGTGAAAGGTGAATTATGAGACAAGCAGAAATCACACGCAACACAGCAGAAACCCAGATTACATTAGCGGTTAATTTAGATGTCCAAACGCCTGTTGATATTCAAACTGGCGTTGGTTTCTTCGACCATATGTTAACCCTTTTCGCAAGTCACGGTCGTATGAGCTTAGTCGTTAAGGCTAATGGTGATTTGCACGTGGATAGTCACCATACGGTTGAAGATGTCGGTATTGCCCTTGGGGTTGCGCTACGTGAGGCATTAGGCGATAAGGCGGGTATCAACCGCTACGGCACCTCTTTTGTGCCGATGGATGAGACGTTAGGCATGGCAAGCCTTGATTTGTCGGGTCGCTCATATCTCGTTTTTGATGCTGAGTTCACAAACCCGACTTTGGGGAATTTCGATACTGAATTGGTCGAAGAATTTTTCCAAGCCTTGGCCTTCAATGTGCAAATGAACTTGCACCTGAAAATTTTACATGGTAAAAATAATCATCATAAATCAGAATCTCTTTTTAAGGCAACCGGGCGTGCTTTACGTGAAGCGGTGACTTTGAATCCAGAGATTCATGGCGTGAATTCGACTAAGGGAGTACTGTAAGATGACGATTGCAGTGATTGATTATGATGCAGGTAATACAGCAAATGTCTTACGTGCTTTAAATAAAATCGGTGTTGATGCTGTGTTGACGGCAGACCAAGCTACCATCCAATCAGCGGATGGGTTAATCTTACCGGGTGTCGGTGCTTTTCCAACGGCTATGGCAGAGCTTGAAAAACGTGATTTGGTGGGTGTGATCAAGTCAACTGTCGCAAGTGGTACACCACTCCTGGGCATTTGTCTGGGGATGCAACTTTTGCTGGAGGCATCAGAAGAACACGGGATGACCAGGGGCCTCGGCTTGATTCCGGGCACCTGTCGGGAAATTCCGACTAAGGCAAATTTCCCCGTCCCACACATGGGCTGGAATGCGCTGGACGTCCACCAAAACACGGCTTTGACACCAGAACTTCAGGATAAATATGTCTATTTCGTCCATTCCTACTTCACTGATGTACCGACGGAATTTTTGGATGTAACGGCTGATTATGGTATTAAAGTCCCCGCTATGATTTCACGGGGCAATGTCTACGGGGCGCAATTTCACCCTGAAAAATCAGGAGACGTTGGACTTGGTATCTTAGAAGAATTTAAGGAGGTTGTCTATGCAGATTCTACCAGCAATTGATATTAAGAATGGTCGTGCTGTGCGATTATTTAAAGGTGATTTCGCCCAAGAAACAGTAGTCAATGCTAGTCCATTGGCGCAAGCTGAAATTTTTGCGGTAGCAGGCATCACTTATCTGCACGTTGTTGATTTAGACGGTGCGCTAGATGGTCGGGCAACTTCGGCACCGATTATCGAAGAAATTGTCGCCAAAACAGGGTTAAAAATTGAAGTCGGGGGCGGAATTAGAACCTTAGAGCAGATTTCTGACTACTTGGCAAAAGGTGTTGATCGTGTCATCATCGGGAGTATGGCAGTTAAAAGTCCTGATTTTGTGAAAGCTGCACTTGACCAATTCGGAGCGGATAAGATTGTTGTTGGGATTGATGCTAAAAATGGCTTGGTCGCAACAGAAGGCTGGCTAGAAACATCTGATCTTGATTTTATTAGCCTGGCGCTTGAAATGGAAAAAATCGGGGTTAGACTGTTTGTCTATACCGATGTTGACCGTGATGGTACCTTGACTGGTCCGAACTTTGAGCATTACGAGAAGTTGCAGGCTGCGCTTACAAGTGCTACGGTCATTGCAAGTGGTGGGATTGCTCAGCTTTCCGACCTGACAAAATTAGCTGAAATCGGCGTTGCTGGCACCATTGTCGGCAAGGCTTACTATAATGGTAATGTGAGTTTAGATGAGTTGAGGGAGTTCTGATATGTTAGCAAAACGCATCATACCGTGCTTGGATGTTAAGGATGGGCGCGTGGTTAAGGGGGTCAATTTCGTCAATCTGACGGATGTTGGCGATCCCGCTGAGACGGCGAAGATTTACTATGAACAGGGCTGTGACGAGCTGGTTTTTCTGGATATTACGGCGACGCATGAGGCGCGTGATACCATGGTTGATGTCGTGCGCAAGGTGGCGGATCAGGTTTTTATTCCGTTTACAGTCGGTGGTGGCATTCGCTCGGTTGAGGATATGCACAAGATGCTCAAGGCAGGCGCCGATAAGGTCGGTATTAATTCGAGTGCGGTCGCTAATCCCGATTTGATTCGGCAGGGTGCCGAGAAGTTTGGCAACCAATGTATCGTGGTCGCCATTGACGCTAAAAGACAGGACGACGGTAGTTTTCATGTCTATGTCAATGGTGGTCGTAAGGACACTGGACTGGATGCCATTGAATGGGCGAAAAAGGCAGTTGCCTTGGGCGCAGGCGAGATTCTCTTGACCTCTATGGATAAGGACGGAACCAAGTCTGGCTATGATTTGGCGCTCAATCAAGCCATTGCCTCTGTGGTCAATGTACCAGTGATTGCCAGTGGTGGTGCGGGGACGGCTGACGATATTGTCGAAGTCTTTGAAAAAACGCCAGTCACAGCGGCTTTGGCTGCCAGTGTCTTTCACTACGGTGAAATCGACATTCACGATGTGAAAGTCAAAATGAAAGAAAATCAAATCGAGGTGCGCTTATCATGAAAACAGATACTTTTGAATTAGATTTCAAGAAAAGTCCTGATGGTATACTGCCTGTGATTGTCACGGATGTGGCAAACGGGCAGGTGCTCATGTTGGCGTATATGAACGAGGAAAGCTACAAGCTGACCTTGAAAACGCGTGAAACTTGGTATTGGTCCCGTTCCCGTCAAGAACTGTGGCACAAGGGCGAGACATCTGGTCATTATCAACACGTCAAAAAAATCACAGCAGACTGTGATTTGGATACGCTGTTGATTGAGGTCGAACAGATTGGCCCAGCCTGTCATACTGGTGCTAAGTCTTGTTTCTTTAATGACATTTTAGAAGTAGAGGGAGATAAAGCATGATTGATGAATTATACAAGCAAGCTGTGGCACGTCAAAAAGAGCCTAAAGCAGGTTCTTATACCAATTATCTTTTTGACAAAGGCTTAGATAAAATTCTTAAAAAAGTAGGCGAAGAAGCGACAGAAGTCGTCATTGCGGCGAAAAATGCGGACAAAGCAGAAATTGCCAATGAAACAGCAGATATTTTCTACCATATCGCTGTCATGTTAGCAGAAACTGGCGTGACACCTGCTGACGTTCAGGCAGTTTTAGACGAGCGTAATGGCAAGCAGTCCAATGTTCATGATCGGCCTGAGATTGAGGCGTATTAAACAGTAAAAAAGACCAAAGACGGTCTTTTTTCTTTATATGATTGCTTGTGATAAAAATCTAGTCAATAAAATTTAAAATTTCCTGTGCTGTTTCTTCAGTTGTCACCAAAGTAGTCAAATAACCACCTTTCAAGGTGCTCAAGATAGCTTGAGCTTTTTCTTTTCCTTCGACAATTGCAAGGCGTTCAGGTATTTTATGTAATTTTTCTAAATCAATGCCGATAATTCTTTCGTTAAATTCTGAACAGACTTGCTGACCATTTTCATCGATGAAGTGAGAAACGATATCTCCGATTCCTTTATTATCAGCGATAATAGCAGCGTATTCACCATAAAAATTTTGCCACCTGTCTTTGTCAGCAATCTGTGAACTACCGATACCAAAAATAGCAATATCAGTTTTATTCCATAAGTCAGCCAGTCTTTTGTTGTACTCAGTACGCATCAATTCGTCATGCATTTTTTTAGAAGGGACAATGGCAGGGGAATCAATGAGTAAGGCTTCAGCGTTAATTTTCTTAGCTGCTTCGTAAACGATAGTATTGACATGATAATCACTTACCAATCTGCCATTAGACCCCCCGATGAGCGGAAGACATCTGACATGGCTTGACTGAATAGTATCCAAATGATTAACAAACTCAGCTAGTGCTGTTCCCCAAGAGAAACCAATAATTTGATTATCTGTGAGGATAGTTTTAAAGTAAACACTTGCAGCCTCAGCTACATGACTTAATTTTTGGTGTTTAGAGGCGTCTTTTGCTACTGGGATAATAATAGCATTTTTTAATTTAAATCGTTCTTTAAATTCTTTCTCTATCGAGTAGGTGCCCGCTAAATCATAATTAATCGTGATTTGTACAATATGGTCTGTTCGAGCTTGCTTAAGCAAGCGACTAATTGTTGTCCGGTGAATGCCTAATTCTTTTGAAATCTGACTTTGAGTCTTTTCTTCTAAGTAATACATTTCAGCAACTCTTACCAATAATTTATCATCATTTTCTGAGGTCATAATCTTTTAATCCTTTTCAAATTCTGGTAGCTATACACCTTATCATACACTTTTTTAACAAACGATGCAACATTTGTGAATTTAATTTATAAAACGTGAAAAAACGCTTGACAAGTTGAAAACTGTTTCGTATAATGATTACGTAAACAACAATTGTTAAATTAAAATCACAAACGTGAATAGAGAGAGGAAGAAAATGGATTGGTTAGGGTTGAGAGACAAAGTTTTTATCGTGACAGGCGGTTCGTCAGGCATTGGTAAAGCTGTTGTTGAACGGTTATTAGAGCTTGGTGCAAAGGTAACAAATGCAGATTTGAGAGAAGGGGATATCGTAAATGACAGACTATTGTTTGTGACAACAGATATTTCTGATCGTCAGGCTGTAGAAAATGTCGTATCGCAAACACTTCAAGTATTTGGCAAAATTGACGGCGTAGTTAATAATGCAGGGATTAATATTCCAGCCTTACTTGTTGATAAAAAAGAGGCTTATGGCAAGTATGAACTCAACGATGCGATTTTTGATAAAATTTTTAGCATTAATCAAAAAGGATTGTATCTCATGAGTCAAGCGGTCGGTAGAGAACTGGTCAAACAGGGACATGGAGTGATTGTGAATATGTCGTCAGAAGCGGGCTTGGAAGGTTCTGAAGGTCAAAGTGCTTATGCGGCGACGAAAGCAGCGGTGAGTAGTTATACACGTTCATGGGCAAAAGAACTTGGTAAACAAGGGATTCGTGTTGTTGGTTTAGCGCCTGGCATCATGGAAGAAACGGGCTTACGGACAATCGACTATGAAACAGCACTTGCTTATACGAGAAGTATTTCAGTCGATGATTTAAGAGCTGGTTATAGTAAGACGAGCACGATTCCTTTAGGTCGTAGTGGTCGTCTTGGCGAAGTTGCGGATGCAGTAGCTTATTTTCTATCAGATAAAGCAAGCTATATTAGTGGTGTAACATTAAATATTGCGGGTGGTAAAACACGCGGTTAATAGAATGGGAGTGTTGATACAATGACACAAGTTTTACTGGTGGCGCATGGAGAACTTGCGCCAGCTATGAAAAATTCTGTGGAGATGATTTTTGGAGAGGTGCCATTTTTTACTGCGATTTCTTTTTATAAGGAAGAGGGATTGGAGGCAATTTCGACAAAAATTGAGCAGGCTATCATAACGACAGATGAACCAATATTCATCTTTGCAGATTTATTTTGCGGCACACCCTATAACGCAAGTTGTGCCGTTGCGATGAAATATCCTAATCGTGAAATTGAAATTGTTTCAGGTATGTCGCTACCTTTAGTTTTAGAAGTTGTGACAACTGTTCAGACGGTTTGTTTGCGTGATATGGCAGATTTAGTCATGACATTTTCTAATGAAACGGTGAAGCGTTTCAGTTTGGATGCAATTGACGATGATGATGAACTATAAAATATCTTTTTAGATTCACAATTAGCTTTTTGGAAGAAAAAATCACAGAACGGATTGGCGAAAAAGTACCTGTTAAGGCAATCAGCGCTGAGGACTTTGGTCGCGTCAATGCACCTGCTGTTTTGAAACAAGCACTTAATCTCATCCGCGAACGTCGCACACAACAACAATAGAAAGTTAGGACATTATATTTTATGACATTAGTAATAGGATTTATCGGTTTTGGGAAAAGCGCCAATCGCTACCATCTTCCCTACGTCAATTTGAGAGAAAATATCAAGGTTAAAACCATTTTTGACCTGAAAATCAATGAAGAATTGGCTAGGCCTTATCGCGCTAAAGGTGTTACTTTCACTACGGACATTGAAGCCTTGCTCAATGATGAAGAAATCGAATTAGTGACGATTTGTACGCCGGCCCACACGCATTATGACCTTGCCAAACAAGCGATTTTAGCTGGTAAAAGTGTCATCGTGGAAAAACCTTTCTGTGATACAGTTGCACACGCTAGAGAATTATTTGCCCTTGCGCAAGAAAAAGGTGTGCTAGTGCAACCTTACCAAAATCGTCGGTTTGACGGTGACTACTTGGCAGTGAAGCAGGTTATCGAACAAGGTTTCTTAGGCGAGATTAATGAAGTTGAAACACATATCGACTATTACCGTCCAGGCAGTTTCACAGCGCCTGGTGTTAAAGAAAATGGCTCTTTCTATGGTCTTGGTATCCATACCATGGATCGGATGATTGCCCTCTTTGGTCGCCCGGATACAGTGGCTTATGATATCCGAAATAATGAAGTTGACGGTGCAGTCGATAGCTACTTTGATGTTGACTTGCATTATGGCAATACGCTCAAGGTCAAGGTTAAAACAAATCATGTTGTGGCGAGTGATTATCCACGTTTCATCGTTCATGGTAGCAATGGGTCATTTATCAAATACGGTGAAGACCAACAAGAAAACGACTTGAAAGCTGGTATCATGCCAGATGCTGCAGGCTTCGGTGAAGATTCTGTCATGTATTATGGCATTGCCAAGTACCGCAATTCAAATGGTGACTGGATTGAGAAACAAATCAAAACACCACTTGGAGATTACGGTCGCTACTATGATTCAGTTTATGAGACATTGAGAAATGGCGCTGAAAAACTCGTGTCTGACGAAGAGGCCTTGACCAACATTCAAATCTTGGAAGCAGGTTTTAAAGTACCAAGTCCAAGTGTTTACAAAGTGGAGGAACTCTAATCATGAATCGTATTTTGGCTTGTAGCGCATCAGATTTTGGCAAGGAAACAACGCCTTTGGAAATTAAAGAAGCGATCAAAACCTCAGAAGGTCGCGTTGTTATCGTCAACTTAGCCGCAGAAAATGCGCCCTTGTATCCAGAAGTGACCAACGGTGAAATGGCAGCAGCATTCGGGGCAGACCTCTTATTATTAAAAGGGATTGACGTTAAAACTCTGAAAATTGCAGGTCTCGGTGAGATTGCGCACTTGTCAGAATTTCGTAAGTTGACAGGAACGGGTGTGGGGATTAATCTTGAAATCGCGGACGGTGGACCAGAATTCAAACGCTTAAATGCTACGTCATTGGCGGAAGTTTTGACTAAAGGTGCAGATTTTTTATCATTGACAGCTTATGTGAAACCTGAAGCAACACCTGAGCGCATTATCGCTGATATCAAACTCACACGTGCCAGTTATGACGGACTTTTGGCACTCAATCCAGTGGTTAGCCATGGCGCTGATTTGAAACTTGATAACTTGCTTGCCTATGTCGAAGCTGGTGTTGATTTACTCACTTTACCAGCACCTGGTGCAGTTGCTGGTGTGACAGAATCTAAATTGGCGGAGATTATCCTAGCTGTTCGTGCGGCTGGTGCGCTGGTTTCAACAACAGTTGGTGGCTCACAAGAAGGCGCTGACAAAGCGACGATTCAAAATATTGCCCTTGCAGCTAAACGTGCCGGAGCAGATGTTTTTGAGCTTGGTGATGCCGGTGTTGCAGGTATGCCTGTTCCAACAACGATTTACAATGCTTCTATCGCGATTCGTGGTCGCCGTCATACCTTTGTTCGCATGGCGCGTGGTGCGAATCGTTAAACTAAACAAAATGGAGAATATAACATGCAAATTAAACTAGCAAGAATTGACGACCGCTTAATTCACGGTCAAGTGGCGACCGTCTGGGCAAAAGAAGCAGGCGCTGAACGGATTATCGTTCCTAGCGATGAAGTCGCAAATGATGACATTCGCAAAACATTGGTGAAACAGGCAGCGCCTCCAGGAATCAAAGTCAATATTGTTTCGTGCGAAAAAGCGATCAAGGTACATCATAATCCTAAATATGAAAAGGATACAGTTTTCTATCTGTTCACAAAGCCTCAAGAAGTTGTTGATTTAGTTAAGGGTGGCGTACCAATTAAATCAATTAATATCGGTGGCATGCAGTTTAAAGAAGGACGCACACAAATTACTAAAGCCATTTCAGTCTTTCCAGAGGATGTTGCAGCGTTTAGAGAGCTGATTGCGCTTGGTGTTGAATTGGATTGTCGTGTCGTTGCAACAGATAATAAAGTTGATTTTGAGCAGCTATTAAAAGAAAAATTCAGTTAAAATGTAAGCGCTTTATTATAAGTGCTTGCCTATTGTTAATAAATTTAATGGAGGAAGTAAAATGACGTTATCAATTATTCAGATCATTAGCATCTTTATTTGGTCGAGTATCACAGGGATGGGCAGTGTTCTTGATGAATTTCAGACACATAGACCTCTTGTTGCCTGTACAGTGACAGGTATCATTTTAGGAGACGTGACAACAGGTATTATTTTAGGCGGAACGTTAGAGCTAATTGCTCTTGGATGGATGAATATCGGTGCAGCACAGTCGCCCGATTCTGCTTTAGCAAGTGTGATTTCAACGATTTTAGTTATTGTTGGGCATCAAGATATCCAAAAAGGGATTGCTATTGCCTTGCCAGTTGCAGTAGCAGGTCAAGTTTTGACTGTTCTTGTACGGACAGTCACAATTGCTATTCAGCATGCGGCTGATAGAGAAGCCGAAAAGGCTAATTTCTCACGCATCATCTTTTTACACTTCTTTGCGCTTGTTTTTCAAGCGATGCGTGTCGCCATTCCAGCAACTATTGTCGCTGTTTTCGTCAATGCTGAAGCAGTAACAAACTTGTTAGACGCGATACCGGAGGTAATTACAGGTGGTCTAGCAGTTGCGGGTGGTATGATTGTCGTTGTTGGTTATGCGATGGTTTTGAATATGATGTATATCAAATATTTACTACCATTCTTCTTTGCAGGTTTTATTTTGGCAGGCTACTTGAATTTCAGTTTGCTAGCATTTGGTGCTTTAGGGCTAATTATAGCCGTTATCTACGTACAATTAAACCCTAACTTTGCTAAAAATACCGGTCAGGTTGTTGTAAGTGGTGTAGAACTTGCAGATGATGAATTAGAAGATTAAGTAGATTATCAATCATAGAGTGAAAGAGGAAGAAACATGGCAACTGAAACAAATTTGCAATTAGAAAATAAAATTACAAAGAAAGATTTATTTCAAACCTTTCTATATTCAAATTTTCAACAAGCATCTTTTAACTTTGAACGGATTCACGCTTTAGCCTTTTGTGTGGATATGATCCCAACAATCAAGCGTGTTTATGATACGAAGGAAGAACAAGCCGCAGCATTGAAGCGTCATCTGACATTCTTTAATGTCACACCAGCTGTGTGTGGCCCTGTTATTGGGGTAACGATGGCGATGGAAGAAGCGCGTGCTAATGGTGCAGATATTGACGATGGCACAATTTCCAGTTTGAAGATTGGTTTGATGGGTCCTTTATGTGGGGTTGGTGATCCATTGATTTGGGGAACGTTAAGACCAATATTGGCGGCGATTGGTGCATCAATGGCGCTGAAAGGCTCAATTTTAGGCCCACTTATTTTCTTTGTCTTTTTTAATGCGGCACGTCTTGGTATAAAATGGTACGGTCTGACATACGGTTTTAAACAAGGTCTGGGCATCGTCCAAGATTTGTCAGGAAGTGTTTTGCCAAAATTAACCGAAGGGGCAACTATTTTAGGTCTCTTTATCATGGGTGTGTTGGTAACGAAATGGACGAGTATCAATGTTTCTCTCGTCGCCTATACAACAGGTGCAGGGAAAGAAAAAGTCGTGACAACGGTCCAAAATATTTTAGATGATTTGATTCCGGGCTTACTTGGTCTTGCTTTGACCTTCTTGATGATGAAACTTTTGAAGAAAAAAATGAGCCCAATTCTTTTAATCTTTATTCTTTTTGCTGTCGGTATTGCTGGGTATGCTTTTGGTATCTTATCTTAATAAAAATGAAAGAGACATAATAAAATGAAAACAAAAACTGTAAGATTATATGGAAAAAAAGATTTGCGTTTGGAGACGATTGAGCTACCTCAGATTAAGGATGATGAGATTCTAGCTTCAGTCGTGACAGATAGTATTTGTATGTCAAGTTGGAAACTGGCTAATCAAGGAGGAGACCACAAGAAAACACCAGATGATTTGGCTAACCAGCCAATTATGATTGGTCATGAATTTTGTGGTGAAATTATCGAAGTGGGTAGCAAGTGGCAAGGAGAGTTTTCGCCAGGAGAGAAATATGTCGTTCAGGCTAATTTGCAATTACCAGATAGTCCCAATTGTCCTGGCTACTCATATCCTTATACAGGTGGTGATGCCACTTATATCATCCTCGATAAAGATGTCATGAACCAAAATTGTCTCATCAAATATCAAGGAGATACATTCTTTGGTGGTTCTTTACTTGAACCTCTATCATGTGTGGTTGGTGGTTATGAAGCAAATTTCCATTTGATCGAAGGGTCTTATCATCATGAAATGGGACTGAAAATTGGCGGGAATATGCTCATCATGGGTGGGACAGGGCCTATGGGCTTGCTTGCGATTGACTATGCCCTTCATGGTGACCGTAAACCGGCTAAACTTGTCGTCACAGATATGAGTACAGAGCGGTTAGCTCGTGCAGCGAAACTTTATCCTTCAACGCCTGAAACTGAAGTTTTTTATGTCAATGTTTCAGAAACACCTGATCAAGTTGCATTGTTACGTGAAACCGTTGGTAGTGGTTATGATGATGTGATTGTCATGGTTCCTTCTGTTGATGTCGTCACAGATTCATCAAAATTGCTGAATGCAGATGGCTGCATGAACTTTTTTGCAGGTCCTCAAAACAAAGATTTCTTTGCACCTGTCAATTTCTATGATGTCCATTATTCCTTTACTCACTATGTCGGGACTTCAGGCGGAAATGTTGAGGATATGCGTAAAGCAGCAAAATTAGTTGAAAATGGTACTATCCATGTCGAAAACATTGTGACACATGTTTTAGGACTCAATGCAGTTGCTGAAACCACTTTGAACCAACCTGAAATTGGTGGTGGTAAGAAATTGATTTATACGCATAAAGATTTTGAACGATTTATTGTGGATCAAGTTGCGCCAGAGACAGAACTCGGTAAAATTTTAGCAAAAACAGATTACATTTGGAGTAAAGAGGCTGAAGATTTCGTGATTGAGACCTTCAAAGCAATTTAGTTCTATCAGTCAAAAAGAAAAACATCTGAACAGGCCTATTTAATCACGGCGTTCAGATGTTTTTTAGTGTATAAACGGATGACCTAATTAAAGCAGCCCAATCTTTTTAAAAGGCCAGATACGCAGTTTCGCTTCACCGACGATATCTTTTTTAGAGAAGTTGCCGACTTGGCGTGAATCTTGTGACACCAAACGGTTATCGCCCATCAGGAAGTATTGACCTTGAGGAACTTTAACGGTGAAGGTGGTCTGACCTGTAGCAGAAATAGTAAAGGCTTTGGCATTCTTAGCTAGGCTTTGGAAAAAACTATTGTACTGGTAGGTTTGTTGGAGATGGTCGACAGATAGCTGTTTATGATAATTGGCTAGATAAGGTTCTTTTACTTCCTGACCATTGACCGTCAGCACATCGTTGTTAAAGGTGACCGTATCACCTGGCATGCCAATGACGCGTTTGACGATATTTTTAGTTTCCTGAGTTTCCTTGTTGTATTCCTTGGCGACGACGATATCTTGACGCTTGATAGATGCCGTTTTAATGATCACCAAGCGCTCTTTATTGGCCAGGGTCGGATCCATGGAATGTCCCTCGACAATGACAGGTTGCCACACATAGACGCGTAATAAGAGCATGACGATGATAAAGAGGGCAAAGGGACCCCATTCTTTTAATAATTTCATTTGGCTAATTTCCTTGCTTTTTCTGTATTGGCGAAGTGTAGTTTGGCGACCTGACTTAAGGCCGCTTCACCGTACTGTTGGATGATTTTGGCGGCAACCCCATCTGACTTGTGGCCGGCACCACTTGGCAGGGTGAGCCGGACATCTCGGGATAAGTCGTCTAAGTTGGTGAGAAATAGGTCTCGCGCGATGACGGATGACACAGCGACTGCGTAAAACTGGCTTTCCGCCTTTTGGCGCAATGTGATCTGACCTTTCGTTTGGTTCTTTTCTTTCTTAAGATACTTGCTATAATTTTTCTCAGTCGTGAAGGCATCGATGATGATATGATCAGGTACAGTAGATAGCGCTTGTTCTAATAGAAAAATCGCTTGATTGTGTAGGGCGACTTTAACAGAAACAGCGTTGTAACCAGAGCTGATGACCTCGTTATACTTGCTGGGAGAGAGTAGGAGTGCCTGATGCTGAATGTTTTCTTTTAAAATGGGTGCAATCTGACGAATTTTGACATCGGTTAATTTTTTAGAATCGTCAACGCCCAATTTCTTGATCAGTGGGAGATCAGCTTCACTTAGATAGGTGGCGACGACAGCTAAGCCGCCGAAATAAGAGCCGTTACCCACCTCATCAGTCCCGATGATATTGGTTTGTTGGACGGGCGCTGTGCGGGTTGCTTGGTAGCCAAATTTTGCGGCATAGGTCTCGGCTTGCTCACCTTGAAACATGACCTTGCCCGACGTATAGACCGTCATCACACAGCCTTGCGGTTTAGCTAAAAACTGGATATATGGATTGGCTGAGGGCTGAGCCCAGGCTTGAAAATTTTCAACAAGGCGGGTAATGTCAGCTGCAGACATTTTCAAAACAATGTTCATAAGTACTATTATAGCAAAAAAAACTTGACAAAACGTGTTAAAATGTGATATTATATAAAACGGTATTGTTTACCCCATTTTTAGGTCCCGGAAACTTGAAAATACCGTAGATGAATAAGGAACGATTCAGCTACACCTATGTAAACTACAGATAAAAAATTGGAGAAATCATGAACAAAACTACATATTTCGCTAAACCAGGCGAAGTTGAACGTAAATGGCACGTTGTTGATGCGACAGATATTCCTTTGGGACGTTTGTCAGCAGTTGTTGCGAGCATCCTTCGCGGTAAAAACAAACCACAATACACACAACACACTGACACTGGTGATTTCGTGATCGTTGTCAACGCTGAAAAAGTGAAATTGACTGGTAAAAAAGCATCTGACAAGATCTACTACAAACACTCAATGTACCCAGGTGGATTGAAATCAATCACTGCTGGTGAGTTACGTGATAAAAATGCAGTTCGTCTTATCGAAACTTCTGTAAAAGGTATGTTGCCACATAACACGCTTGGTCGTGCACAAGGCATGAAACTTAAAGTATTTGTTGGCGCTGAGCACACACATCAAGCTCAAAACCCAGAAGTGCTTGACATTACAGGATTAATCTAAGGAGGACTAGACATTGGCACAAGTACAATACCTCGGCACTGGACGCCGTAAAAATTCAGTAGCTCGTGTACGTTTGGTACCCGGCACTGGTAAAATCACAGTAAATAACAAAGATGTTGAAGAATACATCCCACACGCAGACTTGCGTTTGGTCATCAACCAACCATTTGGCGCAACTGAAACAGTTGGTGCTTACGACGTTCTTGTTAACGTTAATGGTGGTGGTTACGCTGGTCAAGCTGGCGCAATCCGTCACGGGATTTCACGTGCGCTTTTGAACGTAGACCCTGACTTCCGTGCGTCATTGAAACGCGCTGGTTTGTTGACACGTGATGCTCGTATGGTTGAACGTAAAAAAGCTGGTCTTAAAAAAGCCCGTAAAGCAAGTCAATTTTCAAAACGTTAATCAGAACCGCTCTATATCAACGTTTACAGACACTTTTTGGTGTCAATTGGTGTTAATTATAGAGATAAATCGTTTAAGAGACTTAAAGCATCAGCATCTTGCTGGTGCTTTTTTTCTGGCATTAAAGTCAGATAATAGTCCATTGTCGTTTGGGTATTGGAGTGTCCTATTTTTTAGGATGACTTTAGATAAGTATTGCGTCGGTCTGTCTTTTGACTACATCAGGCGCTATACAATAGAAATGAGACCCTATGACCTATTATTTTGAAAAATACGCAAGCATTTGAACAGACATTGCCTCATCCCAAATGTTTTCAATATGCGATTAAAAATTTAGTGATTTTCAATACGCTGTATGCGCTGGGATTAGCCCTTAGTCTTATTATTAAAGGTGTGAATTTCTAGTATTCGTGCGCTCAAGTCAGTTTTTGCTAAAAAAAGTTGACATCTTTAACTTGCTTTGGTTTAATAAATAAGAAAATTGTATCTTGTGGTGAGAATGACAAGATAAATAGAATATGGGGTAACGATGTTTACATCTCGAAAAAAAATGAATGCTGTTGAACTAGAATTTCTGAATATGCTGTATGATTACTGTCTTAATCCTCATTTAACAGAACGTGAAAGAAAGATAGGGCTTATGGCTAAACAGGATTTGGAAAAAGGAAGATATTCTGTAGCTGTCCTTAACCAAGTTGTTTCAAGCTTGCAGCAAGAGGCGATAATGCATCATTTAACAGCTGATGCGTCTATTTTTTATAAAAAATTAAATCCAATCATGGATAAACTAGTCCCTATTGGGACAAATCGAGGTTCTATGATGCTTAATCGTAGTTATTTAGACTAAAACTTTAAATGAAAAGACTGCTAATTGATAAATTGGCAGTCTTTTTTATTAATCACGATAAAAGTCAGGTAATACAAGCTGATGATGATTTTCGAATTGTAGTGCGAGTTGGAGCATCAAAATTTCGGAGTTTTTTCTGCCCCAAAGTTGAATGCCTTGTGGTAGATTGGTTTCAGTTTCCAGGTAAACTGGAAGTGAGAGTGCAGGTTGTCCGGTTAGGTTGCTGATGAAAGTATAGGGTGAAAAAGTTAGGAAGGTTTCAAAAGCTTGCTCGATGATGTCAATCTGTTCTGAAAAGTCATATCGGCTAATATCTGCCATTTTTTCTAATAGCTCAGGGGTGATGAAAGTTTCCCCAATTTTAGGTGCTGTTTTTGCTGTTGTAGGTGTCAATAAAAAATCATAGTGTTTAAAAACCTTGTCGTCAAAAGTCGCGCAAGCACCATCCCATGCGTTCAAGGCTTGAACATAAGAGGCGGCATCTGCTTTTCTGCCAGTCTCTAGGAGGGCATAAGTTAAGGGTTCGACGTCATCAAGCCTGATTTTTCTGCCTTGTGCTGTCTCCCAGGGTTTGAGCATGGTGTAGGTTTCAGCTGCGTTCATCTGGTAGTAGGTTTGAATCAGGGGGCGAGCATCTAGCGGGAAGGCGATTTCAGTGAGCTGATGACCTTGTGCTTTCAGGAAGTCGACGGTTTTTTGGAGGGCCGTCTTCGCAGTCTCGGAGATGTCAATGCCGGCGATTGGCGTGGCTGTCGAAAATGCGATATTTAGTGGCTTGTCGCTTGCTGTCAAATGATGCAGGGTGTTTTGGTCTAGCAAGGGTGCTTGATAAGGATCAGTTTCTTGTTGTCGCTGCATTTCTGCTAAAAAGCTGGCTGTATCACGAACGGAGATTGTCAAAGCGCCTGAGGTGGCTGCGCCTTGCCAACTTCGGTAGTTTTGGGGTCCTTGCGGCATGAGGCCTCGTGTCATTTTTAAGCCAATGAGACCGGAAAATGAGGCGGGGATTCGGATAGAACCGCCACCGTCTGATGCTCCTGCCATGGGGAAAATGCCTGATGCTACAGCAGTGGCTGCGCCACCAGAAGAACCGCCAGAGTAGTAGGCGCTGTTCCAAACGTTGCGTGTGTTGCCATAAAGTGCGGCGTCTGAGATATTTTTAAAGCCAAATTCAGGTGCATTTGTCTGACCAAATGGGGTTAAGCCAGCTGCTAGAACGGCTTTGACGTAGTTGTCGTCTGAGTGGGCTATGTTGTCTTTGAAAAGTTTAGAGCAAGCAGTTGCAGGGAGATTTGCGTGGTCTTGCCCCAACATTTTTAGTGGGAAAGGGAGACCTGCAAAGTAACCATTTTGGGTTTTGGAGAGGTCGTTTTTGGCCTGATTTATATCATAAGCGACTAATGCATTGTATTGTGGGTTGAGCTTTTCGATTTTTTTCTCGGCTACTAATAATAATTCAATTGGGGTGGTTTCGCCTTTACGGATTTGTTCTGACCAATAAGTCGCATCTTTAATTTTCGTCATCTTTCATTTCTTTCTCTTTGGGTGTAAAATCACCACCTAAGTATTTTTCTGAAAGTTTGCTCATGGTGCCGTCTTTTTTGAGTTTAATTAAGATGGTATCAACTTTTTTCTGTAAGGCTTTATCTTTTGTATCTTTACCAAAAATAAAGTAATTAAAACCAGTATGTTTATCTGTTTCTCCTAAATCAATAGGGGTTACTTTGAGTTGATAACCATTTTGCTGAACGATTTGAGTCAATGAAATTTGGTCATAAATGACAAAATCACTTTTACCAGATGCTACATCAGCAACATAGGATGTCAAAGGATAGCTAGTATCCATATAGTTTAGGGTCATGGATTGGTCAGGATGTGCTTTGTTCCATGTTTCGAGCATAGTTGCGACTTGAACACCGGGTAATACTTCGGTTGTTTTACCTGCTAGGTCATACAAGGTTTTGACTTTTAAGTCAGGTTTAACTGCAACGGATGTTGCTGATTTTGAAAGTGGTAGTGAGTAATTATATTTTTCTGCGCGTTCAGGAGTCCAGGATAAAGCGTTGGCAGCCATTTGAAAACGGCCATTATCAACGCCAGATAAAACAGAGTTGAAATCAATCACTTGAAATTTTATTTTGTACTCAGGAAGTTGTTTAAAAACTGTGCGTGCTAATTCAACGTCAAAGCCTGTTAATTTATCGTCAACCATATAAGTATTGGGCTTGGAATTAGCATTTGTTGCGATGATAATTTCCTTTTGTTCAGATTTAAGGCTTTCTTTTTTGCCGCAGGCGGTCAAAACCCCAAAAGAAGTAAGAGAAAATAAGGTTAGTCCTAAAAATATTTTTTTATTCATGTATATATCACGGGTTTTATCAACCCTTCCTTTCTGTATAGTCTAATTTTAGCAAAAATAAAAAAACAACCAGCATGTCTTGTTTACAAATTTTGGATATCTTTAAAAGTAACTAGATTATATTGATGATCATCACACTAATTTTGTCAACTAGATGTTAAAATGTTAATAGCTGATGAATTGAGCATCCACGATTAGGGGATGCTTTTTTTGTGATAAATGTCAGACAAATTCTATTATCATATAAAATGGAATAAAATATTTTTAAACATGTGTGTAGATTTGGCTAAGTTATTCGTTATATTTATGAAACCGATGAAAAACCGCAAGCAACAACGCTCGGACAGAGCGTTAGCGCAGGTCAAATTTTAAGATTTCATGAAATGAGATACAGAAAGGAGGTAGCAAAACTTGAAATTAGATGGATTTGAGCAGATGTTAGTAGAACTTGCGCGCGAAGTTTCCTACTATCTGCGCAAAAATGGTGCCTGTTATGAAGATGCGGAAGATATTGTGCAAGATGCTCTTGTTAAGATTATCGAAATGAGTCATGTGCTATCACCGGACACGATTAGGGCTTGGCTTTATAAGGTGGCGATTAATCAGTTTCGAGATTTATATCGGCGAAAACAACGCTATGCTGAGATTCTAGAAGTATAGTTTGCGACCTTTGATGTACATGTTACAGCATTTGAGATGGAAAATCTGGAAGATGTTTACGTGAGTCGAGTCTTGCATTTACTCAAACCGAATTATACGGAGCTGTTACTCCTGCGATATGATGAGACATTGAGCCATGAGGAGATTGGGTTCCTCTTGGATATGAAGTTAAACACGGTCAATATGACACTATACCGTGCCAGAAAAGCGTTTAAGAAAATCTATTTGGAGGTAAAAGAAAATGACGACATTTGATTCGGACAAGTTTGAAGAAGTGGTGAAAAAAAGTAAGAAGAAAAATCGGAAGAAAAGTATTTTGACGATGGTGCTTTCTGTAGTTTTATCAATTATTATGGTTTTTGCTATATTACTTGGTATTTGCTTTATTAATGACCGACGTTTCTTTGAAAATGCTAAGTATCTTGAAGTTAGGACTCGGTTCATGACACCCAACGTGCAGACACGTAGTTTACCTCAATCAGATATTGAGTTATTTAACGGTAAAAATATAGCAGAAGTAGAAAAAAATGTTGATGGTTATCCAGTAGAGTGGGGAAATATATCAGGGACCTTTAATATTTTCAGTAAGTTAGGAAAGGTAGACATTTATAGTATGGGTGGGAAAACCTATCCTGAAGGTCGAAGAATGAACTTTTTCAATCCGAATATCATTTACAAATATATCACGGCTGATATTCAGGATAAAGCCATTAAAGAAAAAAATTATACAAAGAAAAAAGGAAAGAACGGGTCATCATGGACGAGATTTCCAGAAGATTTGTATGAAAAAATCACCTATCCCAATGATTTAGAAAATATTGTCAAAACAGAAAATCGTGTGGTTGAAGTCGGTATTCTTTTGACAAACCCTATACTTATGAAGAAGTCCAAAAGATGATGCCCGAAAATCTAGTACAGGCTTGGTATTGGGTGAGCGAAGGTGCGCAAGCGAGTAAGAAAACAGAACATATCCATTTGAATGATGCAGATGAGGATGTTTTTGCACGAACAGTGACCTTTGGTTATTCAGAAAATGGCGATATTAAATTTGGAGACCTACGTTTAGGTAACTATTGGGAAGGTGACATGGTCTTAAGACTACTTTTGAAATGCTGAAAACAGATTACTCGCTCAAAATGGATAAGGAAGAGCGGAAAGTTTTAGACGGTATTTTGAAAAATAATCACTTGAAAAATAAAAAAGACATGTTGCTCAATGGCATTGTCTTAACAGGCAGAAGTGAAAACTTTAAACAGTTAGAAGGTAAATCTTGGATACGAGCTGCCTCAGCCGGTGCAAGTGCAGAGACTATCCCTTATATCAAACCAACCAAATAATAGCAATAGTCCCTTTAATTGATAGAAAATGTCCCACTTTATAAAATGAAACAGGAAAACTATTTTGAAAACCATCCTTTTCAAAATAGTTTTTTTATCTCTTGACCCTAACGTAAGGTTATAGTTTATAATAGAGCTATAGTCAGGAGGAACACATGAACATCAAAGAAGCAGCTAAACTCGCCGGTATCAGTGTGCGCACCTTGCACCATTATGATAAAATTGGTCTACTAGTGCCAACTCGAAATGCGTGGAATGACTATCGCGATTACTCAGACGAAGATTTGGATAAACTCTAGCAAATTTGTTTTTTCAAGGCTTGTGGCTTTCCTTTGACCGAAATCCAGCACCTACTTTACAGCTCGAATTTTGATAAAAATCAGGCATTTGAGTTGCAACGAAGCTATTTATTGTACGAAAAAGAACGCCTCACAATGCTTTTAGACACACTAGAGCGCTCGGTGCAAGACATGAAAGGAAGTTCAACCATGACACAAGCAGAAAAATTTAAAGGTTTTGATTTTACAAAAGAAAATCCCTACGAAAAAGAAGCGAAAGAACGCTTTGGAACAAAGGCTATCGCGCAAACCAAGGAAAAAATCGACAGTCTATCTAATGACGGCAAGCAAAAAATATCTGATCAAATGAATCAGTTGTTTCACGACTTAGCAAAGCTAAAGGACGAAAAACCTACCGCCACCATTACGCAAGCAGCCATTGCCAACATGTACCATACATTTAACGATACATTGGGTTACCACTACACCTTAGAAGCCTTTGCAGGTCTTGGACAAATGTATGTACAAGACGAGCGTTTTACAGAAAACTTGAGACAGTATGGTGAGGGATTCCCAGAATTTTTAGCGGTAGCCATGACATATTACGCCCAAAAGGTTTAACGCTAGTCTTTGCAAATTCTCCCTAGATACGCTATACTTTGAATTAAGAAAGTGCATTCAAATTGAGAGAGAAAGATAAAATGGCAATCAATCTTTTCCAGACATTTCAGATGAGCTGACTTTTGCAGCTGAAAATGGAGCACATATCATTAGCAAAGAAAAGAGCTATTTGTAGTAGATATGCCACGCCATGCTTTTGAAAAATCCTTGGCTATTTTAGCAGCTGATAATCAAGGAGAAGGTATTATTTGTGGGAAAAAAACAGCCTATATTTTAGAAACAGCACCCGAGGTAGTTTACGCCTACACTCATCAATATTACCATCGGTTGGCAAGAGTGCCTTAGCGCAGCTCGGAGAGTTGTGGGAGATTAAACCTGAGGAGATGGCAGCTTTCGGTGATGGTGGCAATGATTTTGAAATGTTGCAATTTGTCGGACAAGGCTTTGCGAGCGATGCCATACCAAGTATCAAAGCCATAGCAGACCATATCATCGGGAGTAATGAAGCAGAAAGTGTCCTTACGCAAATCAAGAAAATACTTGTTGCAGAGAAATAACCAAAATACTGATGACAAATTGTTTTATGATAAAATAGAGATAAGCTAAAAAAGAGGTGAAAATATGGCCCAACTAGAGATTAACAATGATGTCTTAACCGTCAAAATGACGAAAATCTGGACGCTAAAGCATGAACTATCAGTACCACTAGCGCATATCACATCTGTCAGTATTGATCCGAATTTTCAACTGACATGGAAACGCTCACTTGGCAAATGGTATGGCACAAATGCGCCACATTTGTATTTCGGAGGCTATTTCCATTTAGATGGGGATAAGGTATTTTATGATTTAAGGCAAGGTGCAACAGCTTTAATCATCGAAATGAAAGATGAACCTTATCAGAAACTCATCATTGGCGTTAATGATGCAGAGAAAGAGAAAAATGCCATTGAAAAAAGTTTGCCTTAACGGGTAGGGACGAAAATAGAAGAACCGCATCAAAGTCGTTTTTAAAACGATCAGTCATGCGGTTCTTCTATTTTAGAGTTAGCTAGAGTCTCATGGTGTTTGACTTTGTCTAGTTTTCTTGAATAGATGATGATGTCGGTGAATCTGAAACGTAGGGCTGGAAAACCAATGATACCAACCGTCAGCCTGCCCCAGATGTTAGAAATCACGGGTGTTTGGGTCGTTTACTGTTGGCTAGTCTGAGGCATTTGGTTGACGAGAAAAAATCGGCTATTTTATGTGATTGCCTTGGCAGTTTGATAGAGTATTTCCATGCAAATGTTGCCCCGTTGGATGAATGGCACAGAACTGAGCGTTTTAAATTTTGTTAAATACAATTTTTCGGAAGTGGTGGTCGCGATTGTTTATGTGGCCATCGGTGTTTTGAGACTTGACAAAGGCAGGCTAGATCATATTTTAGGTCCCTATCGTTGACAGACAAGAAAATAGACTAGTACAATCAGCTGACCGACTATTATTTCTCTGATGTTTGGTCGTCTCATAAGTATATTATTTGATCGCGATATTAAGCAAAAAGAGGTTGACAATGCGGACCCACCAAAGCAAAACGAGCGTGAGACGAAAGAGAATATCGGTTTGTGTTGATGTCGTAAATATCCTAATCAAACCATTTAACAATAAGATACCTAGACAAAAGATAGCCAGTAAACTACTGACGTGTAAGTGATGGTGGTTATCTTAATAGATGAAAATTGACTGATCAATCCATTTAAAATCACTGCTGCGATGATACAGAGACTACTAGAAAGTATAATGCATAGCTACCATCTAAAAGATCAAGTCGTTTGTTTGTGGTAGGACTTCTTTAGCATAGGGTGAATGTTGAAATAACTAAAAGAGCATAGGAGCAACAACGTGATAACAGTAGCAATAGAAATTGTTAATCTAAATAGTCTTGAAAGGACAACGATATCTGCCAAAAGCGTTAATAAGCTGCAAGAAAAAATTTTCTGAGAAAAATGGTCATGTCAAAACTTTTCGTTTAGTCATCCTGTTGCTGATAAACCTGCTCGCAAACCCAAGCGGTGCGTAAAGCAGATTCAATGGTAGATGGACAAGTCCCTTGGCCATTTAATTCATCTACAATTGTTTGTATTAAATTTTGATGTACATGTTCAATCGTGCCTACTGGAATGGCTGTTTCTTGTTCTGCTGTTTTAAGCTGAATAGGGTCGTTGGTAAAACAGCCAAAGTTGATTTCACCTTTTGAGCCTACGATTTGGATATTATCCGCGGCAGTATGTGTTGTGAAACACCAATTTCCTGTACCGATAATACGATTGCCAAAAGCAAAGGATAGCGCAACATTATCTTCTGGCTCATAATAGCCTGCTTGGTTCACGCTAAAGGCTGCAACTTTTTCAATTGCGCCAAAGAAAAAGTCCAGAATATCAAGTGTATGCACGGCCATATCCATGAAAATACCACCACCGGAAATCTCAGGCTGGACGTGCCAATGTGTCCCATTGATTTCATCTTTAGCAGCAGGTCGATAATAGGCAACATTAACAAAGCGCACATCACCGATAGCACCTGATTCTAATAGCGATTTGACTTCAGTAAAGCGTGGTAAAGTCCGGCGATAGTAGGCGACAAAGGCTTTAACATTTGCTTTTTTAAAGGCATCTGAAATGTCTAATGCTTCGTCATAAGTCAACGCAATCGGCTTTTCGATATAGCAGACCTTGCCAGCTGCTGCACAACGGAGGGCATATTCCTTGTGAGAGCCAGGAGGTGTCGCAATATAGACAGCGTCCACCTTAGGGTCTGCTAGCAAATCATCAACAGAGGCAAACACCTTCTTGACATGATGGCGTTTGGCATAATCTTCTGCCTTAGCAAGTGTTCGATTAGTGACACCATATAAGACAGAATTTTTCGCTTTATAAAAGCCAGGTCCGCTTTTCTTCTCGGTCACATCACCCGTACCAATCATGGCCCAATGAATTATTTTCATATTAATCTTCCTTTCGGTGATTTCTCTTTGTAAGTGTTTTCATTTTTATTATATCATGACAACTAAAAAAGAAAGGACAAAAGTCATTTCTTTTTTAAAGTTTTGTAAGTCTCATAGCGTTTTCGCAAACTTTCCAAGGCACTCTTTTCAGTCTGGTGTTTCGCATTTGGAAAGGCCTTGAGAATCCGTGCCCGTATCCTCTTTTGATGTGCCATGAGAGTCTCAATCTCTGTCGACAGCGTTTCAGTCAGCTCATCTTTATGAGTATCAAATTTCTCAGATGCGTCGACAGCGAAATTGCCGAGATTCTCGGCTAAGGTATCACTGCCACGGCGGATCATGCGTGAGAGTTCATGCACCTGCTGTAAATCGCGGTTGAGGTGAGCGATGGCAACCACTGTGATGATGACATCAGTGAGCAAAATGAGGTAAAAAATGCTGATGAAAATGGTGACCGGCAGGGTTGGCAAGTGTTCCAAAATCTTCGCGATAATCGGCTGGATGATTTTAATCAGAAAGACCCCCGCAAGGCCCCACATCAAAGAAAATTTTAGACAAATAAAGCCACCAATATTAAAAGGTTCTTGAGAGTAATCCCACCACCTCATGTTGCACAATTTTTCTAAGACAAAGCCACCGACAAGCTCTAGCATACTTGCGATGATGACTGATGCCAAGAAAAGTAGGGGGAGATTGTCCGAAATCGGGTTTAAAAATAGAATAAAGAGTACTGCACCAAAACCATAAATGGGACAAACTGCACCGTTTAGAAAGCCTCGATTGACAAATTTTCCAGTATTGACTGAGGCATAAATGACTTCGAGGCACCAGCCAAGAAAGGCATAGGCAGGGAAGTAGGTTAAAAAAGTTAGCACGATATGTTCAGATAACATGACTACTCCTTTGCATTTTTATTTAGCTGAATCATTAGCTAATTTATAGGCATTATCTTTATCTTAGCATATTGTCTAGAAAATTGTGTGCTCAAAAAAGTTTATGGGGGTTCATACGACTGCGTATAAGGATAAAGTAAAAATTGGCAATCATCATCAACTACCAGTTTTCTGAGCATATTGGTGCATTAATTTTGGAATTTCAGCAGAGATTTGTGTTGGTAACACGACATAGCGTTCCCGCGCCAAGTCGTCAGCAATCGCTGAATGGGCATAGACGGCAGCTAAGACCGCTTGTTCAAGAGAGGCATGGAATTGACCAGTAAATCCGGCAATCATGCCCGCGAGTGTATCCCCCATGCCCCCCGTTGCCTGATAGGGGCCGCCAATGGTGAGTTGGAAAATTTGATCAGCAGTGTAAATTTCTGTCTGGAATTTTTTCAAGACAAGAATGGGGGTCGGAGTGAAGGTAGCAAGTGCTGCCAAATTTTTAGCCGGCGTCTGTTCAGCAATCTCAGTCTGACTCAAACGCTGCCATTCCATCTGGTGAGGTGTTAAAATAAGACGCGCATTTGGCAAGTCAAGCTGGTGTTCAGCCAGTAAAGTCAGGGCTGAACCATCCAGAATTAAAATTTGTTCAGGTTTGACCTTGCTTAATGTCGCAGTCAAAATCGACAATTGCTCTCCCAGACCGGAGCCGATGAGGATGACATCAGCTTTCGTTATGAAAGGTGCCAAATCTTGTGTATAGTCTGTCACCATTGCCTCGGGCAGGTGGCTGTGGAGGGCTGAAAAATTACTGGGGTGGGTCGCAACTGTGACGAGGCCAGCACCACTATTGACGGCAGCGAGGGCGTTCATGATGATGGCACCACCATACTGCTCAGTGCCACCAATAATCAGAATACGGCCATAATCGCCCTTATGCGTGGTATTAGCGCGTTTGGTAATCGTTTGCTTGAGAATTTCCTGTGTCAGTTTGTGCATCGTCATATTACTCACCATTCTCACGGAACCAGGCTTTATCGCTATCTTCGTTTTCGGTTAAAATCTTATGCATGGTCCGTTGTGCTTGGGGCACAAACATTTGAGGTACTGGCGAGACAGGTAGCCATTTGACTTCAAGGGTTTCATCACTATCTGCCTGAATGTGACCACCTACTAATTGTACCTCAAAGCCAATCGCGATATTTTCCTGCGCATCACCCCAAGCATTTTTATCTGTGATGTGCGTAGAAAGCCCTAAAACTCGAACGACTTCAACATCAAGACCCGTTTCTTCCTTAAATTCACGTACGACAGCTTGCATCGGTGATTCCCCGTAATCCAAAAAACCGCCAGGAAAACCCCAACCAGTATTGGGAGAATCTGCCCGACGTTCCAGCAAGATTTTTGTCCGGTCAGCGCTCCAAAGCACACCAAAAGCTGTCACGAAAATCATCCCTTGATGCCCTACCAGCGCTCGCATATCTGCAATGTAGTTTTTTTCTGTCATGTCTAATGTCCTTTAAGGTTTTGATAACATAAATCATATCATAATTTTGGGCGATTTTGTTATAATAAAAGGATGAACTCAGAACCTTTACTCAACCCCAACGAAAGAATTGACCAGCTGGCGACGAATGACGTGAAAATCATCCAGTCTCGAGATGTTTTTTCCTATTCAGTTGATGCTGTACTCCTCAGTCGTTTCCCTAATCTCCCCAAACGGGGGCAAATTGTCGATTTGTGTGCGGGGAATGGTGCAGTTGGCCTTTTTGCAAGCAAGAGTACAAATGCAAGCATCGTTGAAATTGAAATCCAAGAACGCCTGGCAGACATGGCCATGAGAAGTGTGCAATTGAACGGGCTAGAGCAGCAAGTGCGCGTGATCCAGGATGATTTAGCTAAGACACTAGACCATCTCAATCCTTCCAGTACAGACTTGATTTTCTGCAATCCGCCATATTTTAAGCTAGATGAACACTCACGAATAAATGAAAGCGAGCATTATCTGTTAGCGCGGCATGAACTCGCTACCAATCTTGATGACATCTGTCGCATCAGTCAACAATTGCTCAAAACTAACGGTCATCTGGCCATGGTCCATCGACCAGATCGCTTTTTCGAAATTATCCAAACCATGACACAATACAATCTAGTCCCGAAACGAATCCAGTTTGTCTATCCAAAAGCAGATCGAGATGCTAACATTTTATTAATTGATGCTATTAAAGACGGCAAAGCTGGTGGCGAAAAATTCCTACCACCCTTGATTTTGCACAAGCCAGACGGCAGCTATACAGACGAGGTACATCACATCTACTATGGCTAACTATTATTTTTATGTGCTCCTGTGTGCCGACCAGTCGCTTTATGCGGGTTATACCAATGACTTAGAAAAACGAATCAAGACCCACAATGCCGGACAAGGCGCCAAATACACCAAAGCCAGACGGCCAGTCAAGCTCATTTATTCTGAAACTTTCCCAGATAAATCACGAGCCTTGAAACGGGAGTACTGGTTCAAGAAAACCTTGAGAACACGTCCTAAAAAAAATGCCTTTCTCCGTGAAAAAGGCATTGTGATAACAGATGGACAAGTGACTTCTCTATAAAATGTTATAATCAAAAACCAGCCCAAGTCATTTGTCACTTGGGCTGGTTTAAAATATTAGTAGATTAAGTCAAAGATTTCCATCGCAACAAGGTCGATGCTATCGAAATCAGAAGTTTCCTTGATTTTAGGATATTTCACGATGAAGACTTGGTTTTCACCATCAAAGCTGACAGTGATTTGAACTTCTTCGTCTTTTTCAAAGTTAAACGTGTCTTTTGGATCACCTGATGCGACAAGTTTTTCCAATCGGTTGAGAATAGCAGAGAGATGAGATTTCATTTTATACAGATTCCTTTATGATGTAAGATATTAAAACGATTCATTGAATCGTCTTAACTTTTATTATTTTAACTTTATTTTACCATATTTATTGAGAATTTTGGCGTGTTTAATCGCTTTTTTAGCAAAATAGGCGACTTTTTTAGGTGTTCTAACAACGGTTTTAACCGTTTTGGCTGGAGCTTGGCGAACGATTCGCGCTGTTCTTCGAGGAATAGATTCCCCTTTTTGAGCCAGATACTGATCATTTGAGATGATTTTATCCAGATAGAACTCGTAGACGCGTAAGGCAAAGTTTTCTGCTGAAATTTCATAGAGTTTTTGATCATAGAGTTTTTGATCAAAGTCAGGTGTTTCTGTAATCGCGTCTAAAATAGTCGCTGCAATAGCATCATCACCGGAAAAAAGACGACCAAAGATAGGTTCGGTGATCAGACTTTTGAGGTAGGCATTATCTGTCGCTAAGACTGGCGTACCAGATGCCAGCGACTCAATATAGGTTAAACCTTGTGTCTCACTAGTCGAGGCCGAGATGAAGAAGTCCGCTGCTTTATAGTAATAAGCTGTCTGACTATTATCAACAAGACCAGTGAAAATGACGATGTCATCAAGTGCTAAGCCCTTGACTAGCCTTTTAAGTTTATCTTCATAAGGACCACTTCCGACAATCACAAGTTTGACCTTGATTTGCTCTCGTACCGTTACTAAGCTCTTGATGATTGACTGGATGTTTTTTTCCTCAGCAATGCGGGATAATGAAAGTAACATCGTTTCATCAGGTAGAATGCCAAGGCTTGTCCGCAATTCAGCACAATCAGCCGCTGAAATTTCAGGGCGTAAAAACTTATCGAGTTCAATCCCAGTTGGAATCACACGCTTTTCAAGGTTGACGCCATATCGATTAACAGTATCTAAGACGATTGCGCTAGGCACAATAATGCCATCCACCCCGAATAGATAACTCTTGATGATGTATTTGACCATACCTGGCCGAAGAATTTTTCCTTTAGCAATATAGTGAACATAGTCTTCATACTTGGTGTGCAAGGTATGAATGACAGGGATTTTGAGCTGTCGTGCGACAAGTTTTCCTAATATGCCAACACCAAATTCGGTTTGTGTATGAATAATATCAAGATGATAAGTTTGGGCAACCTGATAGGCTGCCACGACACCTTTTAGCACAATCCGACGCTCAGCTAGTGAAATCAAAGGAATACTACTCAACCGAATGACATTGTTCTGGTCATTATCAGGGTCAGCATGCGGGTCTGTTGTCGTAAAAATAAAAACCTGATGCCCCATCTTGGTGAGCTGATCGGATAAGGTTTCGATGGATGTGGCAACACCCGAAACCTGAGGTAAATAAGAGTCAGTAAAAAGACCAATTCTCATAAGAACTCCTTCAGAGATTGAAAACGACGCATGACTCACAGCCTGACCGGCATGGCTGGGAAGGGTTTGTCGTTAGCAGATGCCTCAAAGGCACATTAATTGTTTAAAACATATTGGTAGGCAGCGACGAGTTGCGTTGAGATGCTCTCAATCGAACGGCTCTCAGCAACACGATGTCCTGTTTCACGCTTGTCTATCTTGCCGTCTAACACATGCCTAAGGGCAGAGACAAATTCCTCATTCGTTGATACAAGAGTTGCTGCGCGATTATCAAGCCAGCCACCATAGACAGGAATATCGCGCGCAACAACATTCTGATCTGATGCGAGAGCCTCTAAGACGACGATTCCCTCAGTTTCCTCATGCGACGGGAAGAAAAAGACATCACTAGCAGTCATTGCTCCCTCATAAATATCGCCCTTGATATAGCCAGGGAACTCAACATTGGCAGGATGATTTTTCTTGACCAGACGTCTTACCCAACCGGGAACGGTCCAAAGGTTAGTCTCGCCAAACCAAATAAAGCGTACATCAGGCATCATTTCAGCTACCTTGACGAAATCATCAATGCCCTTGCGTTTGAAATAAAGCGCCGCACACATGACGATTTTTTGCTCAGGCAATACTTGAAAATGATTTTTAAAAGCCTGCTCTTTTTTGGGAGACTGGCAATATTTGCTCAGATCAATGCCGTTTGAGATGGCGATAACAGGGACATCCACACCATAAGAAGTGATGAGTTGTTTTGAATATTCTGTTGGTGTAATCACCAAGTCAGCATGTCGATATAAAAAAGTCAGGTATTTTTTGACAAACGGTGCCAATAAATTTGAACCGATAAATGAATTTCTGAAATCTTCCTTTGTCGAATGACCGTGGTAGACAACTTTTTTGCCCATTCGTTTCGCACGAAAAAGCAGCATGATACTTTTAATGCCGTAAGTATTAATATGTGCGATGTCAAAATCCTCGTGGGGATTTGTCGTATAGTCAATGCCAGCAATGTCTAATGCTCGCTTTTGATGGTAGATGGCGCGGCCAATGCCAGATTTTCGTAAAAACTTTTCGGCTTCTAAATAGAGTAAAATTTTCATAACTTATTTCTATTATATCAGAAAATCAACGGGAAACATCAGTCTTATGGCGTAAAATCAATAAAAAGCAAATATTGATGAAAAAAATATGTTTTTTTTCAAAAAAAGGGTTGACCGATTTTCAATTTTACGATATAATTATTTATGTTGCTGAGGAAATCAGTAACAATTAATCACCTAGGTCCGTTGGTCAAGGGGTTAAGACACCGCCTTTTCACGGCGGTATCACGGGTTCGAATCCCGTACGGACTATCCCAAACTTTCGTCAGCATGGACGGAAGTTTTTTTGTAACTTTTTATGAAAATATGTAGATCATTTTCATAAGGGGATTTTCATAAGGGGGAATTAGTATGTTTGGACAAAAAGAAAAATAACTTACTCGTTGAAAAATTTGATTGCTTATTGTCGCAAGCAATCAGTGCTAAGGATATGGCACCTAAGATCAAAGAAATTCTGGTGAGACTGATACGCGTTTCCAAAAATCACAGATTTCATCAGAGCTTCGACCTTACGCGTTAAAAATGACTTTACCGCACTCAACGAGTGACTTGTACTTAACTCTTAACAATCGGCATTTAACTTTAAAGGATATTGTGGCTGGTCAAGCACTATTAACTGGTTTTTGATGAAAATCTGAAGAATCAAAAAAATCACGTTTTTGGCGTGAATTTTGATTGCTTAATTATTTTCTTCTGTTTTAGCAGAATCTGCTGATTCAGTATCTTTAAAGTCCAACTTATCAGAGGACGCAGCGAGCTTAATGGTCGCTGTTTTTTCTTTACCATCGCGATAATAAGTGACTTTCATATCGTCGCCAATACTATATTTGTAAAGCGCGCTTTGAAGTTCTGTGCTTGTTGTCACTTTTGTATCCCCGATTTTTGTAATCACATCATATTTTTTAAGACCTGCAGAATCAGCTGGTAGTCCTTTTTGGACTGCAGCAATCACGACCCCTGCTGTGACAGCGTCGGGGAGTTTGAGCTTATCAATATAGTGTGAGTTAATACTTGTGAGGTCAACCATTTGTACCCCAAGGGCTGGGCGTTTGATTTCACCGTCTTTTTCGAGTTTGTTGATAATTTCGACAACGTCGTTAGATGGAATCGCAAAGCCCATACCTTCGACAGAAATATCTTGAGAAGATGAACCAGTTGCAGAGATTTTGCTTGAGTTGATACCGATGACTTGGCCTTCAACATTAATCAAGGCACCGCCTGAATTACCAGGGTTAATCGCTGCATCTGTCTGGATAGCATTAACATTGACTGTTTCATTGTTATCATTTCGCATGATAACCTTGCGTGATAGGCTAGAGATGATGCCTTCAGTGGCAGAGTTGGCATATTCGCTACCCAGAGGAGAACCGATAGCAATTGCAGGTTCCCCGACGGTAAGTTTAGATGAGTCCCCAAATTCAGCGACTTTTGTGACTTCTTTTGATGAAATTTTAATGACTGCTAAGTCGCTATAAGCATCTTTTCCGACCAAGGTGCCTTTGACTTTATCACCATTTGAAAGCATAACTTCGAGTGAAGTTGCGCCTTCAACGACGTGGTTGTTAGTAACGACATAAGCATCATCACCATCTTTTTTATAGATGACGCCAGAGCCTTCACCTGCAGGTTGCTCAGTATTGCTATCTTTGTTGTCAGATGAGCTGTCACCAAAAAGGTCATCTAATGAATTATTTGAGGATGCTTTTTGATAGTTAATAACAGAAACAACAGCATCTGAGACTTTGGAGACTGCTTTAGTTGTGCCACTTGATACTTTATAGGACACGTTGGACACTTTGCTTGTGCCCGCTTGATTGGTAGCGCTAGGTGTAACACCAGTAAAATGGTCGTAGGCGATATTCCCACCCAGTGAAACAGCTCCGCCGATAATGCCAGCAACTACTAATTTTGCAACAGTTTTCTTATTACTTTTCATATGTCACTTCCTTTACTTGATTTAGTCACCTTTAAGTTTAGTACTTACCACTTAATCATACCTTAAAATCAAGTATTTGTTAAATATTAAGTCGGTGGTATGACGTGGGTTTGGAAAGTTATACACATTTTTGTGGAAAAGCCAATAAATTTGTGAACAAGTGTGTAAAAAACCATGAGTTTTCCACAAAAATGTGGAAACTTTTATGAAAATGTGGATAAATCAAGTTTTCACAGCCTTACATTTCTTTTCTGTTGTGGAAAAAATGATTTTGATTTTTTGGTATAATAAAACCATGAGAATTAAAATCATTAGTGTCGGGAAATTAAAAGAAAAGTATCTTAAAGCCGGAATTGCAGAGTATGTCAAGCGTCTATCACGTTTTGGTCAGGTGGAAATTGTGGAGTTAGCAGATGAAAAAACGCCTGACAAAGCCTCGGAAAAGGAAAATGCGCAAATTTTGTCTAAAGAAGGCGACCGGATTCTGGCAAAACTCACAGACCGTGATTTTGTTTTTTCAATGGCGATTGAAGGGAAACTCATCTCATCAGAAGAGTTATCCACAAGTCTTGAGCAAGCTATGCAACAGGCCTCAACCCTTGTTTTTATCATCGGTGGCAGTCTTGGCTTGGACCCACGTGTTAAAAAACGCGCCAATGCCCTGATTAGCTTTGGGCGCATCACCTTACCTCATCAATTGATGCGGCTCGTCCTAACTGAACAAGTCTACCGTGCCTTCATGATTCGAGAGGGGAGTCCTTACCATAAATGACAATCATTGAGACATTTCTAACCCACGAAAATCTGGAAAACGCGTCAGGCATGAAGCGATACATGAAAAATCACTTTGAATTTCTGGGGATTAAAACACCCGAACGCAGAGTATTGTCTAAGGATTTTTTGCGGGAAAAAGCCAAGGAAGGGTGTGTTGACTGGTCCCTTGTGGATAAGTTGTGGGCCCAAGACTATCGCGAATTTCAATATCTGGCTGGAGATTATCTAAAAAAAGTTCAAAAGTGGCTAACTTTAACTGATTTGGATAAACTTTATGCCTTGGCCATTCAAAAATCTTGGTGGGATTCGATTGATTTTCTGGATGAACACGTGGGCAGTATTGTGAGACGTTTTCCACAGGCTAAGGCGACCATGCTAGTCTGGTCACAAGATGCTAACTTTTGGATTCGCAGACTTGCGATTGATCATCAACTAGGCTTTAAACTTGAAACGGATGCTGACTTATTGGCGACAATCATCAAAAATAACTTAGGCTCAGACGAATTCTTCATTAATAAAGCGATTGGTTGGAGTTTGCGTGAGTATTCTAAAGTGGCACCAGACTGGGTGCGTGAGTTTATTGTCGAACATGATGCTGACCTTAGCAATTTATCGATTAGAGAAGGCTTGAAAGTTTTAAACCGTAGCCACGCTTAACCAGAGTCAAGGTGAGTTATCGGTTAAAATAAGTGTAAAGTTTGATAGGATAAACTAGATTGGAGTGACGATTTTTGAAAAAGAAAGATTATCGAATTTTTGAGCGCGTGCGTGTCGCAGTGCTAATTACATTTATTAGTGGATTTTTGGACGCTTATACTTTTGTGACACAGGGAAAACGGTTTGCTGGGTTGCAAACGGGAAATTTAATCTATCTAATGAAGAATTTGGCTGAAGGCAATCTTGCAGAGGTGGCTAATTACCTACTCCCGATTTTTGCTTTTATGCTAGGTGCTATATTTACATATTTTGCGCGGAAATTTGCTGTATCGCATCAGCATTTGCGTTGGCATGCTTTGTCTGCCTTGATTATTTTTATAGGGGTCTTAATCACAGCAGCTATGGCACAGTTTGTTGCCTCGAAATGGACGGTACTATCGCTTTCTTTCATTGCTGCGGTTCAGTTGGAATCTTTCAAACGAATGCGTGGGGCACCTTATACCAATACCATGATGACTGGTAATCTGAAAAATATGTCTGTCTTCATCGTACAGGGTTTGGTTGAGCGAAAACCAGAGATTTTAAAACGTGGCGGCTATACTTTTTTAATCATCACAGGATTTTGCTTAGGCGTTTTTATCTCGACTTTTTTAGCACATCAATTTGATGAAAATGCCCTCTATGCTCTTCTGCCTATTATCTTTGGTTTTAATCTGGTGTTGTATTTTGAGAAAGTCAATGGTTTTGATTGAAAAAAATAAGGTGATGCAACATAATGAAGTAACAACAACTGAAAAAAACAGGCATAACTTATCGAGTTGTGCCTATTTTTGAACGTTCAATCATGTTTCAAACATCAGTTAATGCAAATGTATTGACAAAGTCAGATAGCGTGATAAAATAGTAACAATATCTAAACACAAAGCAAGTATTTGCTTACTTATAAATAGGAAAGAAGGAACTATTTCAATGTCAAATTGGGACACTAAATTTTTGAAAAAAGGCTACACATTCGATGACGTATTGCTCATTCCTGCTGAAAGTCATGTACTACCAAACGAGGTAAACATGAGGATGCAGCTTGCCCCCAACTTGATTTTGAATATTCCCGTTATTTCAGCGGCCATGGATACAGTCACTGATAGTGCGATGGCAATCTCAATGGCACGTCAAGGTGGGATGGGCGTGATTCACAAAAATATGAGCGTTACTGAGCAAGCAGATGAAGTGCGTAAAGTCAAACGCTCAGAATCTGGTGTGATCACAGACCCATTTTTCTTGACACCGACTCATACAATTCAAGAAGCAGAAGATTTGATGTCAATGTATCGCATTTCTGGTGTTCCAATTGTTGAAACGCTTGAAAACCAGAAATTGGTCGGTATTTTGACCAACCGTGATTTACGTTTTGTCGAAGATTATAATCAAGAAATTCAAAATGTCATGACATCGAAAGATTTAGTGACAGCGCAAGTCGGGACAACTTTGAAAGAAGCTGAGTCTCTTCTTCAAAAGCATAAAATTGAAAAATTGCCACTTGTAGATGGTGAGGGTCGCTTGTCAGGCTTGATTACGATTAAAGACATTGAGCGTGTGATTGAGTTTCCAAATGCTGCCAAAGATGCGAAGGGTCGCTTGATCGTGGCTGGCGCTGTTGGTGTCAGTTCTGATACATTTGAACGTGCTGAGGCGTTGTTTGAAGCTGGTGCTGATGCGATTGTGATTGATACTGCCCATGGCCATTCAGCAGGTGTTTTGCGTAAAATAGCTGAAATTCGTGAACATTTTCCAAATCGTACTTTGATTGCTGGTAATATTGCGACTTCTGAGGGTGCACGTGCTCTCTATGAGGCAGGTGTTGATGTTGTCAAAGTTGGGATTGGCCCCGGGTCAATCTGTACGACACGTGTTGTGGCAGGTGTTGGTGTCCCACAAATCACAGCTATCTATGATGCAGCAGCTGTTGCGCGTGAGTATGGTAAAACAATCATCGCGGATGGTGGGATCAAATATTCAGGCGACATCGTTAAAGCCCTTGCAGCAGGTGGAAGTGCTGTCATGCTCGGCTCAATGCTAGCCGGAACAGACGAATCACCAGGTGAATTTGAAATCTACCAAGGTCGTAAATATAAAACTTATCGTGGAATGGGTAGCTTGTCAGCCATGAAAAAAGGCTCATCAGACCGCTACTTCCAAGGTGGTGTCAATGAGGCAAATAAACTTGTACCAGAGGGTATTGAGGGACGTGTTGCTTATAAAGGCTCTGCCACAGATATCGTTTTCCAAATGATTGGTGGCTTGAAAGCCGGTATGGGGTATACAGGGGCTGCGACAATTGATGCCTTGCATGAAAATGCACAATTTATCGAAATGTCAGGCGCTGGTTTGAAAGAAAGCCACCCACATGATATCCAAATTACGAAGGAAGCACCTAACTATTCAGTACATTAAGCTCGTATGATTTAACAATCTTCTAATTCTTTTGAGTTAGAAGATTTTTTTACCTCAAAAAAATAGCATTCTTAGTATTCAATAGTTGACAGCGCTTACATTTTATGATAAAATAAAAATAAGCAGAATAAGGGTAGTTATTATTAAGTTAAGCTAGACCAAGAATGGATAGGGATTACTATCGTTTTTGGTCTATTTTTTATTCGTCAAAAATATGGAGTTGGGTTATGCAAATCAGTAAGATTCTGAATAATAATGTTGTTATCACTGAGAAAGACCAAGCTGAAGTCGTTGTGATGGGACGTGGATTGGCATTTGGTAAGAAGATTGGCGATAAGATCACAGTGGATAAGATTGAAAAATGTTATACACTGCAGGGTGATGAAAGTAGTCGCATTGGTGAACTACTTGCCGAAATTCCAGATGAAATTTTTGTGATTACAGATAAAGTTATTACGCTAGCCAAGGATAAAATTCCTGGTAAAATTAATGATTCTCTTTTCTTGTCGTTAGCTGACCATATTAATGCAACCCAGCTCAGAGCTAAGGATGGTTTTGTCGTTAAGAATTTCTTGCTTTGGGACATTAAGCGTTTCTTTCCAGCAGAATTTACCATTGGGAAAAAAGCAGTTGTTGATATTGCAGAGAAGTTCGGATTACCAGATTTACTAAATACAGATGATGAGGCGGGTTTCATTGCCATGCATATTGTCAATAGCGAGCTTGGCCGAGGAGACTCTAGTGCGTCAGAATTGACTAAATTAATGGAGGAGATGCTAACAATTGTCAAGTATAGTCTGCAAGTCGCGATTAATGAAGAAGATCTTTTCTTTCAACGCTTTGTAACACATCTTAAATTTTTCAGTGAACGGGTCTTGCTTGATGATGCAGCAACCTTACCTAGCAGTGATGATAGTCTCTTTCAGATGATCATTAAGCGGTTTCCTGAAAGTTATGAAACGACACTCAAAATTGTTGCTTTTTTATCTAAGACGCGTGGCTATCAAGTTTCAAAAGATGAGCAGACCTATATCACGATTCATCTGGCACGGATTGTGCAAAAAAATGTGTAAATATGTTAATTCAGGGCTTTGCCCTTGAAAATATAGATTGACTTGCTTGATAGCGGTCAATCACCCAATACAGATAGAAAGAGGTCAAAATTGTCGTGTCTGCGAAAAAGACACAAGTCGCTTGGATCGTTACATTAAGTTGGCGAAACCTCCAGTATAAAATTTAAATATTTTTTGGAGGAAAATCATGGGTAAATACGAAGAATTGGCGAAAAAAATCGTCAAAGAAGTGGGTGGCAAGGAAAATGTCAACTCGTTAACCAACTGTATCACAAGACTGCGTTTTAAATTGAAAGACGAGTCTAAGGCAAACACAGAAACTTTAAAAAACATGGATGGCGTCGTAACTGTTATGCAAGCAGGCGGACAATATCAGGTGGTTATTGGTAACCACGTGCCTGATGTACGTAAAGATGTGGATGCTGTCTTGGGTGTTTTAGACCCTGTCACTGATGATGGACCAAAAGGTAATCTATTTGACCGATTTGTCGACATGGTTTCGGGTATTTTTCAACCTATCTTGCCAACATTAGCAGCAGCAGGTATGCTAAAAGGTGTCACGGCGATTTTGAGCTTTTCTATGGGGCCAAGCTTTGCTTCAGGCTCGACTTACGCGATTTTTAATGCCATGGGAGACGGGCTCTTTCTATTCTTACCGATCTTTCTTGGCTATACGGCTATGAAAAAATTTGGTGGCTCACCATTCTTAGGGATGATGATTGCAGCCGCTTTAGTATATAAAGGGTTTATTGACGGCTCGGCTGTCAAACAATTCGCTGAAACGGGAGGTATGCATTTCTTCGGCATTCCATTCTCAATTCCACTAGCGGGTTATGGCTCAACAGTTATGCCAATTATCGGGTCAACTGCCTTTGCCGCTTTTGTTGAAAAAACACTTAGAAAACTCATTCCAGACGTGGTTAAGCTTTTCCTAGTACCATTTTTTACAACTTTAATCGTCGTACCATTGACTTTCTTAGTTATTGGTCCAATCATGAATTTAGCTGCAGATTTATTAGGGAACGGTTTGTTAGCTGTTCAAAACTTTAACCCAATCATTTTTGGTGCGATTATCGGTTTCGGTTGGCAAGTTTTGGTTATGTTTGGGATGCACTGGGCGCTTATTCCGTTTGTCCTTATTGCGCTAGCATCAGGTCAACCAACTTCTCTCTTGGTTGGTAGCGGTAGCGTTTCCTTTGCACAAACAGGTGCAGTGCTTGCCGTATTGTTGAAAACCAAAAACATGAAATTAAAAGAATTGTCTATCCCAGCCTTTATCTCAGGTATCTTTGGGGTGACAGAACCAGCGATTTACGGGATTACCTTACCTAAGAAAAAACCATTCTGGGCATCATGTATTGTTGGAGCTGTCACAGGTGCCATTGCTATGGGCTTAGGTATTGAAGTCTATAATAATGGTGGTTTAGGTATTTTCAGATATACGACAATGATTGCCCCAGACGGCTCAATGAAATTTGTGATTTATAGTGTTATCTTGGATGCAGCGGCTTTAGTTGCAGGTTTCGCTTTAGCATATGCTTTAGGATTTGATGATGATGCAGAGACAGTAGCACTCACAAAAGAAGAGGCTAAAAAAGTAGCAACAGGTCAAAAAAATAGTAAATTAACTAAAGAAATTTTAGTGACACCTGTAGCGGGAGACGTATTACCACTCAGTGAGGCAGGAGATGCTGCTTTTGCAGAAGGCATTATGGGACATGGTGTAGTTGTCTTGCCAAGTAAAGGTGAAGTAGTAGCGCCTGCTGATGGTGTCGTGATGACTTTATTCCCAACAAAACACGCCATTGGTATCTTGACAGATGCGGGTGCAGAAGTTTTAATCCATGTTGGGATTGATACTGTTCAGCTTGATGGCAAATATTTTGAGGCATTGGTCAAACAAGGCGATGTCGTGAAAAAAGGTCAGAGACTATTAACCTTTGATATTGACGCGATTGAGGCAGCTGGTTATAGTACGCAAACACCAGTCATTGTGATGAATACACCAAGTTATGAGCAGATTAATGTCACGGATAAACAAACAGTTTCAGGACAAGATATGTTGTTAGTGACAGTTTAATTGATTAAATGACTTGAGCCATCATCTATTCAACTCTTTTACGAAACATGATGTAAGTGCTTGATGAGTAGATGAGTAAAGGGGTACAGATGAAGAAATTATGTTTGAAACTGGCAATGATGGTGCTAACTTTGACGGTAATAACTGGTTGTAAAGAAAATGCATCTAGTAAAACGTCGAAAGTGGATAAAAATGCTGAAGTCACCATTTATTTGACGCGACACGGCAAAACGATGTTGAACACGACTGACCGCTCACAGGGATGGATTGATGCGCCCCTGACACCAGCAGGCATTGAAATCGCAGAATCTCTCGGGAAAGGGCTAAAGGCTGAAAAAGTCACATTTGATGCCGTTTATTCAAGTGACAGTGGTCGTGCTGTTGAGACAGCCAACATCGTCCTTAAAAACAGTGGTCAGGAGGACTTGCTGAAAAAATTAAAAACGGATAAACGGTTGCGTGAAGTGAATTTTGGCACCTATGAGGGGATGCCAAATGAAGAGATGTGGACAGTCATTGCTGAAAAACAAGGCAAGACACTCGAGGCCTTTCAAGCGAGCATGGCTAAAGATAGCTTTGTAAACACAATTAAAGGTTTTACAGATACCTTGCATGAGCTAGACAAAGCTAAACTTGAGGGTCTCGCTCAGAAAAATAAAGTTCCAGCAGCAGATGTCAGCTGGCAAGCAGAAGATTATCAAACAGTCATTGCGCGTTCGAAATCGGTGCTTGATGATATTGTCAAAGAGGCGCAAAAAAATGGTCAGAAAAATATTCTTGTGACATCACATGGGATAACTATTGCAGCGTTGGTGTCATCACTTGATGAAAAAGTGCCAGTTCCTGCGACGGGTCTTAAAAATGCAAGTGTTTCAAAAATCACTTGGAAAGATGACAAATATAAAGTAGAGACGGTTAATGACCTAACCTATGTCGAAAAAGGCAAATAATGCGACAAGTGGATCGTACGTTTAGACGTATAATTTGCACAATTGAGTGTAAATAATCTATTAAATTAAATACAAGGTAGGAGAAAGATGACATTTCCAAAAGATTTTTTATGGGGCGGTGCAACGGCTGCTAATCAACTAGAGGGCGGCTATTTAGAAGGTGGCAAAGGACTTTCTGATGCAGATGTTTGCACAGGTGGGTCACATACGCAGAGTAAACGGATTACACCCGTTTTGGAGCCAGATACTTTTTATCCGTCACACGATGCCATTGATCACTATCGTCGCTATCAGGAAGACATCGCGCTCTTTGCTGAGATGGGTTTTAAAGTCTACCGCTTTTCGATTGCTTGGACAAGAATTTTCCCGACGGGTGAGGAGCTTGAACCCAATGAAGCGGGGCTACAATTTTACGAAGATTTGATTGATGAATGTTTGAAACATGGCATTGAGCCACTCGTGACCATTTCTCACTACGAAATGCCCTATGCCTTGACTGAAAAATATAATGGTTGGTCAGATCGCAAGGTGATTGACCTGTATATCAACTATTGTCAGGCAATCTTTACCCGTTTCAAGGGTAAGGTTAAGCGTTGGTTGACCTTTAATGAAATCAACTGTGGCGCCATGCCTTTGGGCAATCTGCTTGGCTTGGGGATTATCAATGAAGGCACGACTGATTTTATGAATCAAGTAGATGTGCCCCAACGTCGTTTCCAAGCCCTGCATCATCAATTTATTGCCAGTAGCTTAGCCGTTCAGTTAGGGCATCAGATTGACAGTGACAATCGAATCGGCTGTATGATTGCCTATATGATGAGCTATCCGCTAACGCCTAACCCAGCAGATGTCTTGGAAAATCAAAAGGTCATGCAACTTTCCAACTATCTCTGTGGTGATGTGCAAGTGCGTGGCAGTTATCCGACTTTTGCCAAGCGTTACTTTGCTGAACATGGGATTGAGATTGACAAAGCGCCAGGAGACGATGCGATTTTGGCAGCGGGCAAGGTGGATTTCTATACCTTTAGCTACTATATGACCCTTTGTCAAACGACAGATGTCACTGCCAAAAGTGGTGGGAATCTCATGGGCGGCGCTAAAAACCCTTATTTGCAATCTAGTGATTGGGGTTGGCAGATTGACCCGACAGGTCTTAGAATTGCTCTCAATGAAATTTATGATCGCTATCAAATCCCTTTGATGGTGGTTGAAAATGGTTTGGGTGCTTATGATAAGCTTGAAGATGATGGCAGCATTATCGATGATTATCGCATTGATTATCTGAAACAGCATATCGAAGCCATGCATGAGGCGGTGCTTGATGGTGTTGACCTCATTGGCTACACACCTTGGGGCTGTATTGACCTCGTGTCTGCCTCGACAGGTGAGATGGCAAAACGCTATGGCTTTATCTATGTTGAAAAATATGATGATGGGTCAGGTGATTTTTCAAGACACCAGAAAAAATCCTTTAACTGGTACAAGCAAGTTATCGCAAGCAATGGCGAGGATTTAAGCCATGACTAAAATTGCTTTTTTCGATGTGGATGGCACGCTAGTCGGCGATACCAGTATTCCCACACCTACAACGATTGACGCGATTCAGCGCTTTCAGGCAGACGGTAATCTGGCCTTTATCTGCACAGGGCGCTCTAAACCTGAGATTTTGACAGAAATTCTGGCCATTGGTTTTGACGGAATGATTGGTGCAGGTGGCGGTTTTGCGGCTTATGGAAATGAAGTGCTTCATCATCATACCATGCCAGAAGCTGATGTGCGCGACATTATCCAATTTTTCCTAGCCAATGATATTGCTTACTATCTGGAGTCAAATTCGGGTTTGTTTGGCAGTCAGTTTTATGCAGAAAAAATATACGAAACGATTTTAGCCTACACGCAAGGTAACTTGAAAAAAGCTGCAGACTTGACGGAGAAATCTCGGTGGTTCTGTGATTTGATTGACTCCTTTGCCGATCAAGCTATTGATTATGCGGATGTCAATAAAATATCATTTATTAACACTGATTTTGATTACCAAGCCATTGCTGATAAATTTGGCGACAAGTTTGAAATGTTTCACATGACCGTGCCGTTTTTTGGCAAGGAAAGTGGTGAAATTGCCGTCAAGGGCAATGATAAACAGACAGCGATTGACATCGTCCTTGACAAACTTGGCCTGACCAAGGCTGACGCCATTTCCTTTGGCGATGCCAATAATGATCTGGCCATGTTTCGAGCTTGTGGCTATAATATCGCCATGGGCAATGCAACAACTGAACTCAAAGCAGCAGCAGATGAAATCACCGCAGATGTTAATCATGACGGCATTGCTGAGAGTTTTGAGAGGAATAATTATTTTAAATAAAGAAAGAGGACTAAATAAAATGGGATTTCCAAAAGGATTTTTATGGGGTGGCGCGACTGCCGCTAACCAATGTGAGGGCGGCTACAACGAAGATGGCCGTGGCCTAGCCAATGTTGATGTTGTGCCGCTCGGTAAGGATCGGTTTCCGATTATTACAGGTGCTATGAAACATCTGGCATTTGACGATGAGCATTTTTACCCAGCAAAAGAAGCGATTGATATGTATCATCATTTCAAAGAAGACATCAAATTGTTTGGCGACATGGGCTTTAAAACCTATCGATTGTCGATTGCTTGGTCACGTATTTTTCCTAAGGGCGATGAAAAAGAGCCAAATGAAGCTGGTCTGAAATTCTATGAAGACTTGTTCAAGGAATGCCACAAATACGGGATTGAGCCTCTGGTGACGATTACGCATTTCGATTGTCCGATTCATTTGATTACAGAATACGGTGGTTGGAAGAATCGCAAGCTCGTGGACTTCTACGAAAACTTGGTTCGTGTGCTTTTCACACGCTACAAAGGTTTGGTCAAATATTGGTTGACCTTTAATGAAATCAATATGATTCTCCATGCACCCTTTATGGGCGCGGGGCTGACTTTTGAAGATGGCGAAGATCAGGAGCTTGCCAAATACACGGCAGCCCACCATGAGTTGTTGGCGAGTGCGCTTGCGACTAAGATTGCGCACGAGATTGACCCAGAAAATCAAGTCGGTTGTATGATGGCAGGTGCAGTTTACTATCCGTATTCATGCCGTCCTGGCGATGTTTGGGCAGCCTATGAAGATGCGCGTGAGGAGTACTACTTGATTGACGTGCAGGCGCGCGGTGAATATCCACGTTACTTTTTGAAACGCTTGGAACGCAAGGGCATCCAGTTGCCGATTGAGGATGGCGACCTTGAATTCCTGAAAGCAAACACAGTGGACTTTGTGTCCTTTAGCTACTACGCGACACGCGTGTCGATTGGCCCTGACAATGATGAAGTGGCCTTCACACCAGGCAATATCTTTGATTCAGTCAAAAATCCTTACCTTGAGTCAAGCGAATGGGGTTGGCAGATTGACCCGCTTGGGTTCCGCACAACCTTGAACAGTCTTTATGACCGTTACCAAAAACCACTTTTCGTGGTTGAAAATGGTCTAGGCGCTGTTGATACGCCAGATGAAAATGGTTATGTGGCAGACGATTATCGGATTGATTACATGGCGCAGCACGTGGATGCCATGCGTGATGCCATTGAGCTTGACGGTGTTGAGATGCTAGGCTATACGTCTTGGGGTTGTATTGACCTCGTGTCTGCCGGAACAGGTGAAATGAAAAAACGCTACGGTTTCATCTACGTTGACCGTGATAATGATGGTAATGGTACGCTCAAACGGACACCTAAGAAATCTTTCAACTGGTACAAGCAAGTTATCGCAAGCAATGGCGCTGACACAAGTTGGGAAAAAGAATAACGATTAAAGAAAAAAAGTCGACCTAGGTTGACTTTTTTGGTGTCGTCAAAAAGCATTAGTCCTAAAACTCTAATTGCGCAACTATCTCAAGCCATTCAAGAAAATCGAGGTCAAATCGTCGGTCATGGCAAAGAGTTTGTCTGGGGTATCGCTAAAAATTTTCAATCCCTCATTGTAGATGTGGCAGATGCTTAGAATCGTTTCATCATTATAGTGCGGATTGATAAAGCCATCTGCACGACCTTTTTTGATCAAGGCTAGAATCAGTTGATCTGATTTATCTTGGGTGGCTGGGTCATAAAAACTAGGGTCTGAGGCGTAGAGGGTCATGATGTTTTGGTTGAGCGTGACAGAATTTTTTTGCATTTCGGTCAATTCAAACTGGGTCAAGCGACGATAGGCAGTCTCGAAAGATAAATCTGACTGGATAATCGCCTCATACTGCTCATAAATCGTTTGAAAATGGTCAAAAATGACTTTTTTAATCAAAGCTTGCTTAGTCTCATAATAATTAAAAATCGTGACTTTGGAAACACCAGCAGCTTTTGAGATATCAGTCACAGCAATCTTTTTAATCGGAAAAGTACTAAGCAGGTCAAAAGTCACCTGCTCAATTTTAGACATTTTATCTAATTTATTTTTGGTATAGCCATTCATAGTTTTATGATAGAACTTTTGAACTCATTTGTCAATATGAGTTCAAAGTTAGTTGACAAATCGCAGTAAAAGCGTAAAATATGAACTATACAGCATAGGAGAGTTCAAATGACAGAAATGATTAAAATTGAAAATCTAAAAAAATCTTTTGGTAAATTTCAGGCTTTGAAGGATGTTACCTTTACCGTTAATGCTGGTGAAGTCGTTGGTTTCTTAGGGCCTAATGGTTCAGGAAAGTCAACGACAATCAGAACTCTACTTGGTTTACTGAGAAGAGATGGCGGTACAGTCACGATTTTTAATCAAGATGTGTTCACCGCAACAGATGCCATTCATGAAAAGATCGCCTATGTACCTGGTGAAACCAATGTCTGGGATAATATGCGTGGCGGGGATATTCTGGCGCTCTTTGCCAAACTTCGCAAAAATGTCAACCTCGACAAACAGGCTGAGCTTATCAAAGCCTTTAATTTTGATGTTAACAAAAAATCCAAAGCCTATTCTAAAGGTAACAAACAGAAAATTGCCTTGATTTCTGCGCTTGCAACCGAGGCTGACCTTTATATTTTCGATGAACCCACGAGTGGACTTGATCCGCTCATGGAAAATGTCTTTCAAAATGAAGTCAAACGCTTGAAAAAAGCCGGTAAGGCGATTCTACTGTCCTCGCACATCTTATCAGAAGTTGAAAAATTAGCTGATACCATTGTCATCATTAAAAATGGCGAAATTATCGAGCGAGGCAGTTTACAAGAGTTGAAGTCGATTACCCAGTCCAAGATGTCGGTGACAACAAAGTCTGAACTTACAGGTTTACGTGAGTTTTCAAGCGTGAGTCAACTTCAAATCTCAGGCAATACGGCGACCTTTTTACTGGATGATGCAGGTATCACAGCAGTTATGAGCTATTTGGCAGCGCGAGAAATTATCAAAATCGAGACGCAAAAACCGACTTTGGATGAATTGTTCATGGATAAATATGAAGGTGGTGAGCAGGCATGACAAATTTTACGCTCATTTTCAGAAATTTAATCAAAAAAGACTGGAAAAAACTGAGTGTTACCCTGCTTGGTCTGGTCTATTTTGCTATTTTTTATGCACCGATGATGACAAACATTTATAGTACCAAGACAGAACTCTTGGCTATATTTGAGACCCTGAAAAATCCAGCCATGATAGCCCTCGTTGGTCCGACCGAGGCAACGACGCAAACCGTGACCCTCGCGAGTTTTTATTTTCAAGAAATGACCCTATTTACAGCGTTGATTTTTATCATTGTGGGCATTCTGCATGTCCTATCCAGAACCAGAGCAGAGGAAGAAGAAGGCCTGAGCGAACTCGTCCTCAGCTTTCCAGTTGGTAAATTGACACAGCCAGTCGCTGTCTTGCTAGAAATGACCGGCTTTTATCTGACAAGTGCTCTACTTATCACAGCAGGTTTGACCCTCTTGACCCAAAAAATTGCAGGTTTCTCCCTCATGACAAACGCTCTTTATGGTTTTTCACTTGCCCTGAGTGGTCTGCTCTTTTCAGCGTTAGCCTTGCTCGTAGCCCAACTCTTCGCCACAGCAAGTAGCGCCAGAAACGCAATTTTCAGTCTAGTTGGCATTCTCTACATCGCTCGTGCTTTCACTGATTTGTCCAACCTCACACTGTCGCGCCTTAACCCTCTCGCCTGGGTTTATTTAAGCAGCCCTTCCGTCGGTAACCATTGGCTCTATCTACTAGCAACGCTGTTTCTTGTAGGGTGCCTAAGCTTCATCGTTCTGAATTTACAAAACCGTCGTGACATATCAGGTAGCATTTTCAGCGAGAAGGAAAAACCACACCACGCCAGTCAATTTTACAGTAGCACCCTAGGATTTGTTGCCAAAAATGCGCAGGGGCAACTGATGATTTGGGGGCTAGGCATGCTGATGATGGGCGCGACCTACGGTTCGATTTTCGGTGATATTGATAAGTTTGTTGAGACCAATGCGACGATTAAGGCCATGTTTGTCGAAAATCCCAAGTTTAATCTAGCGGCACAATTCATGGGCACGATTTTGATGGTTCTCGTCGTCTTAGCCACTGTGCCGGTTATCAGTCTGATTGGCCGCCTAGCCAAAGATGAACGCCTAGGCCGCTTGGACTTGCTGTTGCTGAAAACCTCGCGCGCCAAACTCCTTTGGTCGACTTGGTGTCTCGCAGTTCTAGTCGGCATTATCGTCGCAGAACTCGGTGGACTCGGGCTTTATCTGGCAGCCACCACTGTCATGGCGCACCCAATCGCATTTACCACCGTCATGAGCGCTACCACAGCCTATCTGCCGACCCTTCTCATTTTCGCAAGCCTAGCCACACTTCTCATCGCCCTCAACCGCAAATTACTCAACATAGCCTGGCTTTACCTCATCGCAAGCTTTATCATCGACTACCTCGGCAGCCTTATGAAACTTAGCAAAATCTACCACCAACTCACCCCCTTTTACTGGGTGCCAAGGTTGCCAGTCAATCAGATGGACTGGCGCTACGTATGTGTCATGGTGATAATATCTTTGGCTTTACTGGGGATAAGCAGCTTGATATATCAAAAAAGGGATATTTAAGGGCATCTCCATTCCACCCGCATATGTTACAATAAGAACATGATACAAGCCTATTTCAACATATTCGCGATATTCGCCATGATGTTTGTAGGGTATTTCTTATCCTACAAAAAATGGTTCGACCGCCATACAGCTGACACTTTTTCAAAAATGGTACTCGGACTCGCCCTACCATTCGAAATGTTCATCACCATTACGCAAAAATTCTCGCGCGCCGAATTCTTCCAACTTATCGGCGGCATCATCGTGCCTATTTTGTCCATGGTACTTGCCTATTTCGCCTCGAAAGTGCTAGCGCAACTTTTAAACGTTGACACACAGCGTCGAGGAACTTTTTCGACCATGTTTACCTGCAGTAATACCATATTTATTGGACTGCCGATTAACATGGCGATTTTTGGTAGTCAAGCAGTACCTTATGTCCTTATCTACTATATCGCCAACACAACTTTTTTCTGGACCTGGGGCGTTTATAAGATTTCCCAAGATTCTCAAACTTTTGCAGGACTCGATGATATCCCCAAAAAATTTGGTGTTATGGACGGTCTTAAAAAAGTACTCAATCCAGCTATGTTAGGATTTATCATCGGGATTTGCTGGCTATTGACAGGAGTCAAAGTCCCCCTCGCGCTTGCCAACTTCTCAACCTCTATCGGTAATCTAACCACCCCGCTGTCTATGTTTATCATCGGCATCACTGTCTATTTTCTTGGGCTACGAACGCTCAAGTTAAACAAGGCCATTGTCGGCGTATTAATGGGGCGGTTCATTATCTCGCCTTTGATTATCATCTTGATAACGCGCGTGATTGTGGTTCCGGATATTATGGTCAAAGTTTTTTTCATTCAATCGTCCATGCCAATTCAAAATTCGGTGCCGATTTTGGCTCGGATGTACCATGCGGATGTTGAGTTTGCGACGGCGACGCTGGGCTATACCGTGCTGTCTTATCTGGCCGTCGTGCCGGTTTTGCTCGCTGTCATGCAATTGATTTAAGTATATTATTATCAAAAAACGCCTGAAATGTCGATGTGACATCTCGGGCGTTTTTGATTTATAGTTTGTCATTCACGAATCGAACGAAGTGGTTCCACATCACTTTGACGGCATTACTGCGCGGCACAGATTTGGTTGCGGTCAGGTAGAAGGTGTTACCGTCAGAGCCTGGCAGGTAGCCGAGCTTGTCCTTGATTTGAAAGCTCACTTTTACTAGTTTCTGATTTTTCTCGATTGCTGCCGTGACTGGTGCATCTTGCTTTTTGTTGAAGGTAAGCGTCGTCTTTGTATCATTGTCGACCATTGGTATGACAGCTGAGAAATCGTTATTTGGCAGGACTTTGACACTATCTTGCTTACCATCAATCACCGTCAGCTGAGTTGGTGCTTCGGGATTCTCCATTTTGATGCCCTTAGTTGCGATAGTTTTGGCTTGCCAGTTGCCGTAGACCTCATTCATCAGCCCACCAGTTGCGGTAAAACGCGCGTAGTCGTCAGTTTCTGCATTGTCTGCATGAAGCACAACTGTTATGATTCGGAAGTTATTTTGCATGGTCGTGCCGACAAAACAAGCGCCAGCAAACTCAGTCGTACCAGTCTTTAACCCGTCCACGCCATTACGCGCTGCGGGCAAGCTCGGGAGCATATAGTTATAAGTTGCAAGTGTTTGCTCAGACGCACCGCCTTTATCAAAAATCGCAACGGTCTGCTTGGTCACTTCCAAAACTTCTGGAAAATCATGAATCAAATGCTGCGCAATAATCGCCAAATCTTTAGCTGATAGCTTATTTTCATCTGTCTCAGATGAGCCGGGATAGATGTTTTTGCCTAGCACGCTATTATTCAAGCCAGATGCATTCACGAGCTTACCGTCTGTAATGCCCCAGTAAGCCAGCTGCGTTTTCATCATATCCACAAACTTAGGCTCAGAACCACCGATTTTTTCTGCCAATGTAATCGCCGCCGAATTCGCCGACTGAATCATCGCCGCATTAAATAAATCACGAATCGAAAAGGCCTCAGTCGGGTCCTTAACCGCGATGTTAGATGCTTGTGGGTCCTGTGTTAAGGCATAGGCGTACTCACTCATCTCGACCTTATCATCCCAATGCAATGTGCCTTTCTTAATCGCATCTAGGGTCATATAAGCAGTTATTAATTTTGTCGTAGAGGCGATGCCCAGAGGTTCGTCAACATTCTTAGCATAGAGGATTTTACCACTGTCCGGGTCAATCGCAATTGCAGCCTTTGCAGGGGCGTCATAGGGGTTATCAGCCATAACCTGCAAGGGTTGTATCACAGGTAAAAGCAAGACCAATCCTAGCATCACATGCGTTATAATCTGTTTTATTTTCTTCGTCATTGTCGTATTCTTCATAAGTCAAATTATATCAAAATTTCAAATATTCTCAACTATCTATCAGTTCTGTTAAAGAAAAACAATCGTTGACTTGCTAAAAATAAGCTGATTAATGAAAATGGTAAACATCATAAAGTAACTTGAATTGTCTCATACACGGACAAATAGGAATTGCCTCTCTATAATTTTGAGTACATTTGCTCAACTAATTTATTACTTAGATATTTAAAGTTCATCTAGACAAGTGGTATAGATCGACTATAGCTCTAAGCGAATAACGTTATAATATACTAACAAAATAAACATTAGAAAATAAACTATATATAAACGCCACTGAAATTTAGGTTTTGGTGGCGTTTATTATGAAATGTTATTTTAAATAGATTTAATGTCATTCAGGGTATGGAATAAGGATAAATTTTGCATAATTAAGTCATTATTTTTTATTTACTTAAAATTACAAAAATAATAAAAATAGGAAATAAAGTCCCGATTTTACAGCGATCTGTCCTGATTGTTTCTATTGAAACTATATGTTTTTTTATATAATTATAATGTCGGAGTTTAAATATCGGCCATGATGTTCTAATTTAAAGAACTATTGTGACTTAAAGGAGGTGAGGATTTAGATGAAAAGATCAATTTTGGCTCTGTTCTCTTCTGCGTTGTTATGCAGTACATTACTTGTTAATGCGGAGACGGTAAGTCAAGAAGAGACTGGAGCGGGTGTAGAATTTTCTCAACAGAAAATTGTAACTACGCCACGTGATCCCAAAGATCCAAGTAAGCCGTTCCCTGGGAGAAAAGGTCCCTTGACAGCTTACGAGGAGGATAACGAGCAAAATTATGCCAATGCAACGGCAGATAACCCCAAGCTTTTAAGCAACAATGAGGAGACAGACTTTGGCCTAAGTCATGTCCCGGCAAAGTTGTCTTTTGGGCAGATTAGTGATTCAGATGGTGTTTCAGTTTACCAGTCACGTGGGGATGCAGCTTTCTACGAAGATGAAATCTATCATTTGCAAATGATGGATAATCGTAGTACAGAGGGCGCAAGTTGGCACGTTAGTGTCCAATTGAAAGATAAAATCACTTCTGCTAGTGGCACACACAAAGTAGAAGGCGCGATGCTCTGGATGCCGAAAGGCGAGGCGAGAAATGAGTTGAACTCAGACAGCACAGCAGTCGACACAACCAATTTCGAAACTTTTGATGGTTATATCACAGATACAACCCCGCTAGAAATTTGGCGGACAAAAGGAACTGCAGACACACGTGGGAAAGCAACGTCATCTTACAGTTGGGCTGCAAATGCAATGGAATTACACATTCCAGACTACACAGATTTTTTGAATGAGAGTTATTCATTTAGCTTAATCTGGACAGCAGCAATATCACCAGAAATGTAATAGTTATCCACTATCTACTATAATTATTTTTAAAAAAGGAAAAAGAAGGAAATTATGAAAAAAGTAAAATTACTTTCAACACTAGCATTGGCGGCGTTTTTAGCAACTGCATCAGCGGGTATTGTTAGCGCAGATCAAACAGACAGTAGCATTGAGTTTGACAATGATAACACGACGATTGTGGGACCAACAGACCCTGAAAACCCAGGTAAACCATTGCCACCAACAATCGATCCAACAGACCCAAGCTATCCAAATAAACCAAGTACTGGTCCTGACGGTGGTTTGTTCTTACCATTTGTTCCTAAAACTTTTAACTTTGGTGTGCAAAAAGTTGGTGCTAGTGATATTTTCTCAGGTAAAGTCTTAGAATATACACAAGTAACAAAGTATGGAAATCTTCAAGCGGTTGAAGTACACGATGGTCGAATTGATAAAGATGATTGGACAGTGACAGCCCAATTATCAGAATTTGACAGTAAAAAATTGACAGGCACAACGATTACAATTGAAGATGTAACGACAAAAGCATCATATGCAGGTCAAGAACCTATCGTGGTTCAAGGCGCTAAAACTGAAATTTCACAAACGGCTGCTGTTGATTTCTTGAAATCAAATGTAAAATCAAAACATGATACATCTGCAGTATGGAAAGACGAAAAAGTCAAAATTCATGTCCCTGCAAAAGAAATCACTAAAGGCGCACATAATGCGACAGTTGACTGGACTTTAGTAGCTGGTGCTAACTAATTTTTAGGATGAACCTATCTATTCAAAACGATTTACAAAAGAAAGAGGATGACTATTCATGAAAAATATTAAATTCTATTCAGCTTTGGCTTTATCAATTGTAGCAGTATCAGCATTTTCGACAGTTGCTTCTGCAGAAGACACAAAATCATCAGTTGAATTATCACCTGATACTGGTAATGGTGCGTCAAAGGTTTTGCCAACTGACCCACTAGATTTAAGTAAAGATTTGCTAGACTCAATCTATGCAACGGGTAAAAAACCCGACGTGACTGATCCAGCACTTGCTGTTAATACAGCAGTTAAGACAAATGCAGACTATCCAAATGAAGTTATTCCAGGGTACGCCGGAGACTTACACTTTTCGTTAATTCCAAAAGAATTTAACTTTGGCTCGCATAAAGTAAATGCTGCTAATCAACACACTGGTATGACTTATAAGCAAGAATCAGCTGCACCATTTTCAGGTAAACAAGCAGTTGAGGTGCATGACGGTCGCATCACTGATAATGACTGGCATGTAGAGGCAGAGTTAGGCGCTCTATCTACTATTAAAGGTGCATCAATCACGTTTAAAAATACACAAATCAACACTGAGTACACTGGTGGTAAACTCAAATTAGGTAAAGGTCACACTGTGGTTGGCGCAACGAACAGTTTCACATTGACTGAAAGTGGTAGTTCTGTAAGTTTCTTGAGTGCAGAGAAACAATCAAAAGGGAACAACGCGGCGTATTGGAACGCTGTCGATGATGTTGAAATCACTATCCCTGCAGGCGCAATGACAATCGGGAAACACAGCGCTGCTGTCACTTGGACATTAGTAAACGCAGCAGAATAGACTATAATCAACAAAAAAATTAGGGAGAAAACATGAAACACATTAAATTATTGAGTGCTTTGACACTTTCAGCATCATTACTAACAGTAGCATCAGGCGCAGTATCAGCAGCAGTCGTGACATCACCAGGTAACACTGCAATTGAAAAAACTACTGGTGGCGCAGGTTTTGCTGTGGATAAAACGACGCCTATCGTGCCAGAACTCCCACCTAGTAAAGGTGGTGGTACAGATTCGAAAAATCCTGGCGATAAAACGACGCCTGATGGTGGTGGAACATTACCATCAGCAAGTGACTTGGCTTTGTATTACGCACCAAAAGAATTTAACTTTGGTGTTCAGAAAGTCTCGGCATCGGATAAATTAAAAGGCGTTACAATGACGCAAAAAAAATGGCTTGCTGGTAATAATGATGCTGATGGTAACAGCAAAGATAAAAATGATGAATATGCAGTAGATTACCAAACAGTCCGTGTTAGTGATGGGCGTGTCGTAAACGATGGTTGGGCTGTCTCTGTGTCTGCGACACCATTTACAGAGGGTGCTAAAACTTTGACTGGTGCAACAATCAAGATTGCTGATGCCAAAGCAGAAACAAGTGATGCAACCGGTAAAGTAGCTGGGAAAGCAGCATTTGATATTGCAACAAATGGTTCTAGTACAGTAGATATTTTGAAAGCAGATTCAACAGCACGTTTCCAATCATTCCTTTCATTTGATGTTAATAAAGTGACTTTAGACATTCCAGGTTCTGCAGTGACTACTGGTAACTTCTCATCAACTGTTACATGGACTTTGACAGGCACACCTGACGTATAATAGCGAACGTTATGAGCTTGGAAAGGAGAAGAGCTAGTCCTACTCCTCCAGGCTTATAAGTCTAGTTATGCTAATGAGCGTTTGAAATCTAACAAAAATGGTTAGATTTCAAATGTGAATTAGTAGTCAATCAGGTTGATAAACCAGATTAAGGAGTCGTAACATTAACATGAAAAAAACTAAATTATTGAGTGCCTTAGCACTGTCAATTGGTGTGGTGTCTGCTCTTGCACCGATTGCATCAGCGGATACAAAGACATCTAACGGTTTTGCATCATTCACAGAAGATACCTCACCAGTTGAACCTAAACTTCCAGGAGAACGTGGAGATGGTAAAGTAGACCCCAATCCAGGAACGGGAACAACGACTTTCACCCCAGTTGGCAAAAATGAACTTGGTATCGTTCAAAGTCCGGTTATCTTTAACTTCGGTGAAACGATTTTGAAACCAGACAGCCGAAGAAATGACTTAACAATCCAAGCATTGGCTAAAAATGTGAATGGTTCAAGTTTTGCGGATGTGTACGGTGATAAATCTTACGCGCAATACGTCACCGTCTATGACGGCCGTACAGCAGTAGATGGCTGGGAATTGACAGCGTCAGCGACCGAATTAACGGATAAAACAACGACATCCAAAAAACTAACGGGTGCAACGATTTCAGTTGCAAATACGAAACGTTGGAACCATGATGCCGATGCTGGAAAAGGTCCTAACACCAACTTGAGTGGCTCGGATTTTACGATTACAACAGATGGTGCACCTACTAAAGTCATGAGTACAACGACTGCAAAGTATGAGTCTGATATTGTTTTCCGTGCGGAAGATGTGTCTTTGACAATTCCTAAGCAATCGGTGCAACTGGGTAATTTTGATGCAACCGTTACATGGACTTTGACTGCACCAGCAATACCATAACATAAATTAAGAGAAATGAAGGTTCTTGTCCTATCATACTCTGTCATACGAACCTTTAGAAATTTTGTTTTCTGGAAAGCCCACGCTTTCTTATTTAGTAGATACTTGTATCAATGATATTGATAAATGGATTGATGCAGGTGACTTAAAAAAATATCGTTTAGTATTAGAGTATTGTGACAATATAAAGTTTTTGAACCTCGGAAGGAAACAGAAATAAAACTGATGTTAAATAAAAAAATTAAATATATATCGATTGCTCTAATGCTCGCAACGGTTGCCCTTGTGCAAGTCATGACGGGGAATATGACGACACAGGCGGCGCCACAGGGGGATTACTCTGTTCAAAAAATAGCACCAGCAGGTGGAGAAATCAAAGAGGACGCCTCTTACTATGATTTGAAAATGGCACCTGGCGAAACAAAGACGATTGAGGCAAAAATTTATAATAAAGGCTCAGAAGAAATTTCTGTTAAAAATCTAGTCTTTGCGGCATTTACTAATGCCAATGGTCAGATTGACTATACAAAACAAGCAGATGATTATGATAAAAGCTTAAAAATCAAAATGAGCGACATTGCAAAAGTAAAATCGAGCGATGTCGATGCAAAAGTGCCACCAGCTGGCGAAGTGACAGTCAGCGTTGACATCACACTTCCCCAAGATGTGGAACCGGGTGTTATTCTAGGCTCGTGGCACTTTGAAAAAGATGGTCAAGTGGATGACAAAGGTAAAAAAGAGGGGGTGACGATCAACTCTAAGTATGCCTATGCACTTGCCATCAAAATCACAGTAGACAAAGAAGTTGAAAAACCTAATTTAAATCTATTAGGTATTTCAATAGGCGTTGTCAACTATAAAAAAGCTTTCCTTGCGGAGTTGCAAAATGATGTTGCAGTGATTACAGGAAAAGTGACAATTGATGCGAAGGTAACAGCAAAAGGGAAATTTGACACGCTCTATGAAAACAAATTAGAGTCATTGACTTTTGCGCCTAATTCTAACTATAAATTCCCAGTATTTCTTGGCACAGACCAGTTTAAACCTGGGGAATATACGTATCGCATTAAAGCGACGACAGATGATCCAAAATGGGCAAGCAAAACTTGGGAATGGAACAAGGACTTCACCGTTTTACCAGATAACGCAAAAAAGGCAAACGATGAGGCAATCAACGATCCTAAACCAGGTGGACTACCAAAATGGATTTTCATCGCAATTTGTGGCTTACTTGCCATCATCTTGCTCCTCCTTTTCTTGTTCATCATCTTAGGAAAACGTCGCAAAAAGGAAAAAGAAAAAGCTTAATTATCTTAGTTTAGAGTCAAAAATAGAAAGGAGAATCCAGTGAAAAAAATTGTTAAGTTTCTCTTGTTGGCACTTTTGGTGCTAACTTCCGCTACGTCAAGCCGAATATTTGCTGCTGAGACACGTGGAGAGTTTGTTGTTCAAAAGAACGCCAAACCCGCACCAACACCGTCTTTACCGACAACGAGTGGTGTTGTCTCATCATCGAAACTCCCTGTCACAGGGGAGCAAGTTGCAACTTGGAGCCTATTTCTTGGATTGATTCTGGTTGCCGTTGTTCTGTTCTTCCTAATCATGAGAAGACTGAAAGAAAACGAGCCATCACAGCCACAGCCTTAATCATGATGATGAGATTCTAAAAAAAGATAATTAGACTTCTTTTTCCAATGCTAAGTGTCGTTTAATATCTAATATGACATATCAAAAAGAAAGGAACGTAAACATGTCGTTTTTGAAACATAAACGAAAAGAAATGACTGTGACGGGTAAACAGACAAAACTAAAACGTTGTCTTTATGCGTCAGCAGCTATTGCAGTCATTTTAAGTGGCACAGTCACACAAACGACGACTCAGGTGCTTGCTGCACCAATCAATGGCACGCATAACAGTGTTGGGCTTGACCCGGATACTAAGCGTACTGATTTTGAAGCCGCAGCAACGCACCCAGATGCCAATAAATCAAAAACATCCATCAAAATTAACACACCAGATGAAGTCGTGAATGATGCAGTTCATAGAAATACCGCAATCGCTAATAATACCTATAAAGATGTATATTCAATAGCAGAATTTATAGAAGCTTGGAAAGATGGGAGTCGTACTTACATTGAGGTCATGACTGATTTGCCAAACGCCTCTTTCTCTAATGGTGAGCGACCGAATGGTGCAAGTGTGATTGTCCAAGGTAATGGGCATAAAATTGACATAGGGAATAATACCTTACAGTTAAATAAAATAACTGCCGATACAAACATTACATTTGCAAATGTTGGACTGCAACAAAATCTGGCAATTGGTAGAGGAGCTGATACTTTAGCTTTCATCAGACCAAACTCAGGTGTCGGAACGAAATTAACGGTTAATCTGCACGATGTGACACTATCTCGAGGGAGTTCATCAAGTTCGAATGGTGTCGTCCACGGTATATATGCTACTGGCGCTAGAGTTGTCTTGTCAGGTAACAATACGTTTGATCTAGCTGGCTCAATTACGCGAGGTGTTGGTAGTGTTGAAGTTGCTAATGATGCTAATCTAACAATGACAAGAAATGCCAACGATTTGTGTATTGAGGCATTTGATTTCGATACGCGACCTAGTGGTAGTGTGAGTCAATTTAACGGCTTCAAGATGGGCGACCGCTCAAAAGCCGATGTCAGACAACTTGATGGTACACGGACTACAAGTGTCAGCGGCTCTAAGGTTGAGGCAAAAAATGCACAACCATTTAAAGGGAACTTTGATATTGTGCAGACAGGTGATGATGTCACTTGGCATCAAGAAAATTTTGGTTACTTTACTAGGGTACTACAAGGGGCTGGAGACTATATTTTCGGTCAAAAAAATACGATTGAAATTCCTCGTATAACGAATGGTAATGTGATGACAATTGCCTACGGTAAACGTGTCATCTTTAATGCGGGGACTAACTTTGATGTCAGACAAGCATTGAATATCAATTCATCTCCTATCCAAACAGTACAAGGCTCAATTCGGTTTATCTCTCCAAACAATCTTCATATGTCGATTTTAGACAATAATGGAAATGTGAAAACGGGTGATATTATATACGGTACACAAGGTGCACCACTTTACATCACGAACTCCGCTCTCTTAGCTTGGAATGGGACACACAGTATGGGCGTTAATAAGCCAGATTTTTCTGAAACGTTTAATATCCTAGAAGCAGATGGTTTAGGTGCTAAAATTAACGGTTCTAACCAAAGAAATGTAAATCTATTTGGTAAAGATAAAGGGTTACGCGAGTTCCAAATTGATGGTTCAGATGTTGGTGAGATTAAGATTAACTACATCGACCAAAATGGCAACAAAGTAGGGGCTACAGATATGCCATTAGTTAATGGTGCGAATTTTGTAGGGCAGAGTTTCAACCTTGCGACCAAGGAATATGCCCTTGACAAGATGCCTGTCGGCTATAAATGGGCGATTGATGAACAAGTCTATGAAAAAGCAGGGACTGGTTCTAACGGACAGCCTGATGGCGATAGTACAAATGATGACGATAATGGTGACAGGTTCGGTCAAGCCGACTATGCGATTGTCCCAATGAAAGGCGATACGTATACCTATAACATCTATGTCTATACCGAAGGCAATCCAAATGTGACCTATACTTACGTTGATCCGTTTTCAGGTGCTGAGATTGCATCTGATAAGGTAGCGACGGTCGGGATTGAGAAAGCTAGAGATCATGTACCGGCTCATGTTGGGAATACAATTGATTGGACAGATAAACTCTATACTGAAACCAATGTCCCAACAGGCTATGCTTATGTCCCAAGTAATTTAGTGCCATCAACTGTGACACAGCCTACAAAGACAGAGGTTAAGGATGCAACAACGCCTATCGACGTGCGTATCTATGTTTATGACCCTAATTATAAGGGAGCGGTGGAACTAGCTAGTGTGCCAGATATTGACTTTGGTAAACAATTAATTTCGCCTAAAAATAGAGGGACGATGTATGCAGCTAATTTTACAAATGATTTAGTTGTCAATGATGATCGTCGAAATGCTAAAGATGGGTGGAACTTAACAGTTCAGCAATCCCAACCTTTAACGTCAACAGACCAAAAGACTGTATTAAAGGATACACTCTTCTTCCGTGAAAAAGATGGAGGGGCATTAACGTCATTGGAAAGTGGCGCGCCACAACTTGTCTATGAGCATACGTCACAGTCTGGTAAGGGTGTATTGGAAACAGTCAAACCGACTAGCAACTGGAATCAACCAGTAGCAGATGGTGCAGGGTTCTATCTTAAAGATACAGGTAAACTTAAAGAGGGCGACTATGCAACTGTTTTAACCTGGACACTAACAGCAGGTCCTAAGATTTAAAAGGGCTAAGTGCCACCAGTCACAATATTTAAAACCTTGAAATGATAAGTCGTTTCAAGGTTTTGTGTTGCAGTAGCATTAGTAAAACAAACAAAAAGTCTTGACAAGCTATCATAGATATGTTAAACTGATAAACGGTACTTTTTCATTTGGTCAAACAAAAGGAGCATGAGATTGAGAACGCTCAAGGTCATGTAGTATCCAAACTTCTTGTCGGAACTTGGTATAAGCGACCATATACCGACACACCCAAAACGAAAAAACGAAAGGAATGCTTTCAAGTTTATTATCGCTTGTTGACATCAGTCAAAATAAACTTCTGAAAGCAAGCAAGAAATGCCTACTATTAACCAATTGGTTCGCAAACCGCGTAAATCAAAAGTTGTTAAATCAACTGCTCCAGCATTGAACGTTGGTTTCAACAGCCGCAAAAAAGTTCAAACGAAAACAAACTCACCACAAAAACGTGGGGTTGCTACTCGTGTTGGTACAATGACACCTAAGAAACCCAACTCAGCTTTGCGTAAATTCGCACGTGTGCGTTTGTCAAACCTGATTGAAGTAACAGCTTATATCCCAGGTATCGGACACAACTTACAAGAACACAGCGTGGTATTACTTCGTGGTGGACGTGTAAAAGACCTTCCAGGGGTACGTTACCATATCGTTCGTGGTGCACTTGATACTGCAGGTGTAACAGATCGTAAACAAGGCCGTTCTAAATACGGTACTAAAAAGCCAAAAGCATAATCTGAAAGGAGATAAGATAAATGCGTAAAAATCGTGCACCAAAACGTGAAGTTTTGGCAGATCCACTTTATAACTCAGTCGTAGTCACTCGCCTTATCAACCGCGTTATGCTTGATGGTAAACGTGGTACTTCAGCGAGCATCGTTTACGGCGCTTTCGAACAAATCAAAGAAGCTACTGGAACAGAAGCTATCGAAGTATTTGAACAAGCAATGGAAAACATCATGCCAGTTCTTGAAGTTCGTGCTCGCCGTGTTGGTGGGTCAAACTATCAAGTCCCAGTTGAAGTACGTCCAGAACGTCGTGTCACACTTGGCTTGCGTTGGTTGGTAACAATCGCCCGCAAACGTGGTGAGCATACAATGCAAGACCGTTTGGCTAAAGAAATCATGGACGCAGCTAACAACACAGGTGCTGCTGTTAAAAAACGTGAAGATACACACAAAATGGCAGAGGCTAACCGTGCCTTCGCTCACTTCCGCTGGTAAAAATTTCCAATTTCCGTCGGCTATGTATTTGCTTTTCTTCGCTTGCGTACCTCAGTACGCGGCGTTCAGAAAATCAAACGCCTAGCTCTAGGAAATTGAAAATTTTGCGGTAAGTCTTGAAAAAATCAAGGCGCACCAGCAATTTCTCGCAATATCATCTAACCATGACAAAGTGAGAAACCCAACAGGAACAAAATTAAACAAGTAACTCAAGAAAAATACTAGGTGGGCGACCTGCCTTCCTAGTATTTTTCACTCAAATATATATTAGGAGACCTATACAATGGCACGCGAATTTTCACTTGAAAACACTCGTAACATCGGTATCATGGCTCACGTCGACGCTGGTAAAACAACAACGACTGAGCGTGTACTTTACTATACTGGTAAAATCCACAAAATTGGTGAAACCCACGAAGGGGCATCACAAATGGACTGGATGGCACAAGAGCAAGAACGTGGTATTACAATCACATCAGCTGCAACAACAGCGGCATGGCATGACACACGTATCAACATCATCGACACACCAGGTCACGTGGACTTCACAATTGAAGTGCAACGGTCACTCCGTGTTTTGGATGGTGCGGTAACTGTATTGGATGCCCAATCAGGTGTTGAACCACAAACTGAAACAGTTTGGCGTCAAGCAACTGAATACGGTGTACCACGTATCGTATTTGCTAACAAAATGGATAAAATCGGTGCGGACTTCTTCTACTCATTGTCTACACTTCATGACCGTTTGAACGCAAACGCTCACCCAATCCAAATCCCAATCGGAGCTGAAGAAGATTTTGAAGGCATCATCGACTTGGTAACAATGCGTGCCGAAGTTTATACAAATGACCTTGGTACAGATATTCTTGACGAAGAAATTCCAGAAGAATACCGTGAGCAAGCTGAAGAATGGCGTGCTAAATTGATTGAAGCTGTTGCTGATACTGATGAAGACATCATGATGAAATATCTTGAAGGTGAAGAAATCAGCGAAGCTGAATTGAAAGCTGCTATCCGTAAAGCGACAATCAACGTTGAATTCTACCCAATGCTTGCAGGTTCTGCCTTCAAGAACAAAGGTGTTCAAATGATGCTTGATGCGGTTGTTGACTACTTGCCAAGTCCAGTTGACGTACCAGCTATCAAAGGTGTAACACCTGACGGTGAAGAAACAGAACGTCCAGCTGACGACTCTGCACCATTTGCAGCCCTTGCTTTTAAAGTTATGACTGACCCGTTTGTAGGTCGTTTGACATTCTTCCGTGTTTATTCAGGTGTCTTATCAGCTGGTTCATACGTATTGAATGCTTCGAAAGGCAAACGCGAACGTATCGGACGTATCCTTCAAATGCACGCTAACACACGTAATGAAATCAACGATGTATACTCAGGTGACATCGCTGCCGCTGTTGGTTTGAAAGACACAACGACTGGTGACTCATTGACAGACGAAAAGAATCCAGTTATTCTTGAATCTATCGAATTCCCAGAACCCGTTATCCAAGTCATGGTTGAACCTAAATCTAAAGCTGACCAAGATAAAATGGGTGTTGCCCTCCAAAAATTGGCTGAAGAAGATCCATCATTCCGCGTTGAAACAAACGTCGAAACTGGTGAAACACTTATCGCTGGTATGGGTGAACTTCACTTGGATATCCTTGTTGACCGTATGCGTCGTGAGTTCAATGTTGATGCCAATGTTGGTGCGCCACAAGTATCATATCGTGAAACATTCCGTGCCCCTGTTACCCAAGCCGAAGGTAAATTCGTGCGTCAATCAGGTGGTAAAGGTCAATACGGTCACGTTTGGGTTGAGTTCACACCAAATGAAGAAGGTAAAGGTTTCGAATTCGAAAACGCTATCGTTGGTGGTGTGGTACCTCGTGAATACATCCCAGCCGTTGAAAAAGGTTTGGAAGAAGCGATGCAAAATGGTGTCCTTGCTGGCTACCCGCTTGTAGACGTTAAAGCAAAACTTTACGATGGTTCATACCATGATGTCGATTCGAATGAAACGGCTTTCCGTGTGGCAGCGTCATACGCTTTGAAAGCTGCAGCATCTAAAGCGAACCCAGTTATTCTTGAACCAATGATGAAAGTAACAGTGACTGTTCCTGAAGATAATCTAGGGGATATCATGGGCCACGTAACAGCTCGTCGTGGACGTGTTGAAGGTATGGAAGCGCATGGTAACAGCCAAATCGTTCATGCGTTTGTCCCACTTGCTGAAATGTTTGGTTATGCGACAACACTTCGTTCATCTACACAAGGACGTGGTACTTTCATGATGGTATTTGACCACTATGAAGATGTGCCTAAATCGGTACAAGAAGCAATCATTAAGAAAAATCAAGGTTAATTTTAACCAGAGGGCACGAACAATTTTAATTGTTCGTGTTTTTTTGATATAATAGAAAATGTAAGCGATGTAATGCGCAGTAACATATATTACAGATAGCTATCGCGTCAGAATTTGTTAAGAACCAACAGATCAGATTCGAAAATGTTGGCAAACCAGAAAACGAATCCAAAAAATGACCTGATAAATTCCAATTAGTGAAAGAGGTTGCAGTATGAAAAGAAGTGAACGATTGGTGGATTTCACCAACTATTTGTTGAATCATCAGAGACAACTCACGACCTTATCTTTTTTTAGTGAGCGATACGGAGCGGCAAAATCATCAATTTCTGAAGATTTAGTCATCATCAAACGCATATTTGACGAGACAGAAGTGGGCACAGTTGAAACATTTGCCGGCGTTTCAGGTGGGGTCATTTTCACACCAGCTATTTCCGATGACAATTCCCGTGTCATCGCAACAGAGATTGCTGACCTCATGACAGAAAGCAATCGCATCTTACCTGGAGGGTACATCTATCTCTCAGACATCTTAGGCAGTCCAAAAAATCTTGATAAAATCGGGAAAATCATCGCCCATGAATACGTTGGCAAACAAATCGATGCGATAATGACCATTGCCACAAAGGGTATCCCCATTGCCCAAGCAGTTAGTAGCATCTTAGATGTCCCGTTCGTCATCGTCAGACGCGATCCCAAAGTCACAGAGGGTGCAACGCTTAATGTCAACTATATGTCAGGCTCAAGCTCTAAAGTAGAGAATATGACCCTTTCTAAGCGCTCTCTTGCGCCAGGACAACGCGTGTTGATCGTCGATGATTTCATGAAAGGCGGCGGTACATTGAATGGAATGAAGTCTCTGGTTCATGAATTCGACTGTCTCCTTGCAGGGGTTGCAGTATTTGCAGAAGGGCCATTTAAAGGCGAACGCTTGATTTCCGACTATAAATCAATTTTAAAAATTGAAAGAATAGACGTCGAAAATAGATCGATTGATGTCACATTGGGGAATATTTATACAGAAAAAGACTAAAAAATAGAGTAAAATGCTCTATTTTTTGTTATCAATTGACGGTAAAAATAGGCTGGGAAATATAAATTTAAGAAAAACAGAAAAATAGTGAAAAAAGAGTTGACATGACTGGTAAGATTTGATAAGATAATAAAGTACTCAAAACGGCAGGTCACGAACGAGCGAAAAGAAAAAAGA
>Ga0183099_1000037_pt1 | contig 151715 bp, 114 predicted proteins | sample Biomet1_FD_127788 | JGI IMG/M metagenome (GOLD analysis project Ga0183099, IMG submission 127788) | Microbial communities from bioreactor (seeded with anoxic lake sediment) at LBNL, California, USA - Biofuel metagenome 1 | ecosystem: Engineered > Bioreactor > Anaerobic > Unclassified ...
TTACCTACAAATAACTTCGGTCACTGCCTGCACGGAGGTCCGGAAGGATGGCAATATCAGGTATACGATGGAAAAGTTATCAGCGACAGCTGTGTAGAACTTACTCGTATCTCTCCTGACGGAGATGCTAATTTCCCTGGAAAAGTAACAGCAAAAGTAACTTTCACTCTTACAGAAGACAATGCTATCGACATCAGTTACGAAGCAACTACTGATAAGAAAACAATTATAAATATGACTAACCACTCATATTTCAATCTTTCAGGAGATCCTAATAATACAATAACAGATAATCAGTTATATGTAAATGCAGATAAATTTACTCCGGTAGACAGCACATATATGACTACAGGCGAAATTCTTCCTGTTGCAGGAACACCAATGGACTTCTCTAAACCAAAAGCGATTGGTCAGGACATCAACAAGTTCGATTATGTACAATTGAAGAACGGAAATGGTTACGATCATAACTGGGTACTTAACACAGCAGGAGATATCACTAAACTAGCAGCGAAGCTTACTTCACCAATCAGCGGCATTACATTGGAAATGTACACTGACGAACCAGGAGTACAAGTATATACAGGTAACTTCCTTGATGGAAAAGTAAAAGGTAAACGTGGTATCGTTTATAAACAACGTACAGGTGTTTGCCTTGAAACACAACATTATCCTGACAGCCCAAATAAAAAAGACTGGCCTTCTGTAATCCTGGAACCGGGAAAAACATACAAAAGCCATTGTATCTATAAATTTTCGGTTGCCAAATAAAAGAACTATTTAACAAAAATGATTAATTACTATAGTCAGGAAAAGCAATTCTATGTAGCAGTAGACTGCATTATCTTCGGATTTAACCAAGGAGAATTAAGCCTCCTTTTACTAAAACGTAACTTTGAACCAGCTTTGGGAGAATGGTCTCTTATGGGCGGATTCGTAAAGGAGAACGAGAGCGTGGATGATGCAGCAAAAAGAGTATTAAATCAACTAACAGGACTGGAAGATGTTTACATGGACCAGGTTGGAATCTTCGGCGAAATAAACCGTGATCCGGGAGAACGAGTTGTATCTGCAGCTTATTATGCACTGATCAACGTCAATGAATACGATCAGGAATTAGTGCAAAAGCACAATGCATACTGGGTAAATGTAAACGAAGTTCCTCCTCTTGTTTTTGACCATCAGTTAATGGTAGAAAAGGCACGAAGCTTAATGCAGCATAATGCAAGTACAGAACCTATCGGTTTTAATCTTCTGCCTAAGCTATTTACGTTAACACAGTTGCAAAGTCTTTTTGAAGCCATCTACGGAGATACAATTGATAAGCGGAATTTCCGTAAGCGAGTTGCAGATATGGACTATATTGAAAAAACAGATCAAATAGATAAATCAGGATCAAAACGTGGAGCTTACCTGTACAAGTTTAATAGTAAGATTTACAAGAAAGATCCTAAATTCAAGTTATAGAGAATTATGTTAGAGACTTTAAAAGAACAAGTTTTCCGGGCTAATCTGGATTTAGTAAAGCACGGACTGGTTATCTTCACCTGGGGCAATGTATCTGCTATCGATCGTGCAAGCGGTTTGGTAGTTATTAAGCCAAGTGGAGTATCTTATGACGATATGAAGGCCGAAGACATGGTTGTTGTAGATCTTGATGGAAAAGTTGTAGAAGGAAAACTTAAACCATCATCAGATACTCCTACTCATGTGGAACTTTATAAAGCATTTCCTGAAATTGGCGGAGTAGTACATACACATTCTACTTATGCTACAGCATGGGCACAAGCCGGAATTGATCTGCCAAATATTGGTACCACACATGCCGATTATTTTCACGATTCAATTCCTTGTACTGCCGATATGACAAAAGAAGAAGTAGAAGGAGCTTACGAAAAAGAAACAGGAAGTGTAATCATCAAGAGATTCGAAGGAATCAATCCGGTTCACACACCAGGAGTACTGGTTAAGAACCACGGTCCTTTCTCATGGGGAAAAAATGCAGACGATGCAGTTCATAACGCAGTAGTTATGGAACAAGTAGCAAAAATGGCTTCTATTGCATATTCAGTAAATCCGGCATTAACAATGAATCCGTTACTGGTAGAAAAGCACTTTAACCGCAAACATGGTCCGGGCGCTTATTACGGTCAGTAACAAATTATTATCGAAATAAATATCAATACAAATAGATTTATAATCTTAAAATTAAAAAAATTATGGCATTTCAAGATTTTGAAGTTTGGTTTGTAACAGGAGCACAGCTCCTTTACGGAGGCGATGCAGTAATCGCAGTTGACGCACACTCTAACGAGATTGTAAAAGGACTTAATGAATCAGGAAATCTTCCTGTTAAAGTTGTATATAAAGGAACTGTAAACTCAGCAGCTGAAGTAACAGCTACAATGAGAGCAGCAAACAATGAAAGCAAATGTATCGGTATCATTACCTGGATGCACACTTTCTCTCCTGCTAAAATGTGGATTCACGGATTGCAAGAGTTGAAAAAACCTCTTCTTCACTTCCACACACAATTCAACAAAGAAATTCCATGGGATACAATGGATATGGACTTCATGAACCTGAATCAATCAGCTCACGGAGACCGCGAATTTGGTCACATTGTTTCTCGCATGCGCAAAAACCGCAAGGTTGTTGTTGGTCACTGGCAAGATGAAAAAGCTCAGGGTAAAATTGCTGTATGGATGCGTGTTGCTGCAGCTTGGGCTGATGCACAAGATATGCTTATCATCCGTTTCGGAGACAACATGAACAATGTTGCTGTAACAGATGGCGATAAAGTAGAAGCAGAACTTCGTTTAGGTTATCACGTTGATTACTATCCAATTGGCGACTTAGTAGCAGTACAGGATACTGTAACTGATGCTGAAATTGCAGAATTGGTTAAAGTATACGAAAGCGAATATGAATTTGCTGCCAATGTAAAAGAAGGCGGAAAAGACCGCAACCAGGTTATTGAAGCAGCTCGTGAAGAACTTGCACTTCGCAAATTCTTAACAGCAAAAGGCGCTAAAGGTTTCACTACAAACTTCGATGCATTGCACGGAATGAACCAACTTCCAGGTCTTGCTTCTCAACGTTTAATGGCCGAAGGTTATGGTTTTGGAGCTGAAGGCGACTGGAAAACAGCAGCATTGTACCGCACAATGTGGTTCATGGGACAAGGTCTTGAAGGTGGTGCTTCTTTCCTTGAAGATTACACATTGAACTTTGACGGAGACAAGAGCTCAATTCTTCAGGCACACATGTTGGAAGTTTGTCCGCTTATCGCAGAAAACAAACCAAAACTAGAAGTTCATCCATTAGGTATCGGTGGCAAAGCAGATCCTGCTCGTTTGGTATTCACTACTCACGAAGGAACCGGAGTTGCTGCAACAATCGTAGATATGGGTAACCGTTTCCGTATGATTGTAAACCAGGTAGATGTTATCAAATCAAAAGAACTTCCTAAATTGCCAGTTGCTTCTGCACTTTGGATTCCACAACCTAACTTCGAAGTAGGTGCAGGTGCATGGATCCTTGCAGGTGGAACACACCACACAAGCTTCTCTTTCGCTCTTACTCAGGAATATCTGGAAGACTATGCTGAAATGGCAGGTATCGAAATGATCGTTATCGACAATGATACAACTATCAGCAACTTCAAGAAAGAGCTACGCACAAATGATGTTTATTATATGCTTAACAAAGCTTTGATGTAATATGGCAAAAAAATATGTTATCGGATTAGATTACGGTAGTGATTCTGCCCGTGCAATCATTGTAGATGCATTGACAGGGGAAGAATTGGCTACAGCCGTAAAATACTATCCTCGCTGGACAGAAGGAAAATATTGCAATCCTGCAATCAACCAATATCGTCAGCACCCGCTTGATTATATTGAAGTACTGGAAGCAACTATCAAAGAATCACTGGCAAAATGCCCTGCAGGAACTGCAGAACAAGTTGTTGGTATTGCTTTTGACACAACCGGAAGTACTCCTGTGTTTACTGATGCAGCAGGTACTCCCCTATCCTTACTTCCTGAATTTGCAGAAAATCCAAATGCAATGTTTGTACTTTGGAAAGACCATACAGCAGTAAAAGAAGCAGCCGAAATCAACAAGCTTTGCAAAGAGTGGAAGATTGATTATTCAGCTTACGAAGGTGGAATCTATTCTTCAGAATGGTTCTGGGCAAAAGCTCTTCACGTACTTCGCGAAGATGAAGCTGTACGCAAGAGCGCTTACTCTATCGTTGAACACTGCGAATGGTTACCTGCAATTCTTACAGGAGCCAATAAAGCAGAAGATATCGTAAGAAGCCGTTGTGCTGAAGGACACAAAGCTATGTGGCACGAAAAATGGGGCGGACTTCCAGCAGAAGACTTCCTTGTAGCTCTTGATCCACTTTTGGCTGGTTACCGTGATCGTCTGTTTACTGAAACAGAAACTGCTGATAAGGCAGTTGGTCACCTTACAGAAGAATGGGCTAAGCGTCTTGGTTTAACAACAAACGTTGTTGTAGCCGGCGGAGCTTTCGACTGCCACATGGGTGCTGTAGGATCAGGTGTAACGCCTCGCACACTTGTACGTATTATTGGTACTTCAACTTGCGACATCATGGTTTCTTCTTACGAAGAGATGGGCGACAAGCTGATCAAAGGTATCTGCGGACAGGTTGACGGTTCAGTAATCCCTAGGTATGTTGGTCTGGAAGCCGGACAATCTGCTTTCGGTGATGTATACGCATGGTTCAAGAGAGTTCTTGAGTTCCCTATCAAACAAATCATAGGTAACAGCACACTTATCGACGAAGCTACAAAAGCTAAATTGGTAGATGAAGCATGCAGCCAGATTATCCCTGCATTGACAAAAGAAGCCGAGCTAATTCCAATAAGCGAAAGCACAGTGATTGCTACCGACTGGATGAATGGCCGCCGTACTCCGGATGCTAACCAGATGTTGAAAGGAACAATTACCGGACTTACTCTTGGTAGTTCAGCTCCACGCATCTTCCGTGCATTGGTAGAAGCTACAGCATTCGGTTCAAAAGCAATTGTAGACCGTTTCCGTAGCGAAGGCGTACAAATCGATGCAGTAATTGGTATCGGAGGTATTTCTTTAAAATCACCATTCGTAATGCAAACTTTGTCTGATGTACTTAATATGCCTATTAAAGTCTGCAAAACAGAACAAGCTTGTGCTTTAGGCGCTGCTATGTTTGCTGCAACAGCTGCAGGCGTTTATGGTAAAGTAGAAGAAGCACAACAGGCAATGGGACCTGGATTTGCTTCGGAATACACTCCAAATGCAGAAAATGCAAAAGCATATCAGTCAATTTATGAACAATATGTAAAAGTTGGACAATTCACTGAAAAAGAATTGTTCTGCTAATAAATCTCTTCAAGCGAGGCCGGGAAAAGATAGAAATATCTTAGTGTATTTCTGATAAATAGCTTATTGTATTTTATACTCTAAGATCTCTCCCGGTCTCGCTTTCATCCTCGATATTTTCAACAAAAAATCGCTCTATTCTAGCAGTTTATTACTCACAAACTGCTATCTTTGCCCCTAAATTAATGAATCAATTATTATGAATGATAGTAAACTAATGAATCTCGCAGCAGATAATGTGCGAATTTTAGCAGCTTCTATGGTAGAAAAAGCAAACTCAGGACACCCGGGCGGTGCAATGGGTGGTGCAGACTTTGTGAACGTTCTTTTCTCTGAATTTTTAGAATTTGATCCTGAAAATCCTCGTTGGGAAGGTCGCGACCGCTTTTTTTTAGACCCAGGACACATGTCACCCATGTTGTATTCTATCCTAGCTCTTACAGGTAAATACACATTGGATGAATTATCACAATTCCGTCAATGGGGAAGCCCAACTCCAGGACACCCTGAAGTAGACGTAATGCGTGGAGTAGAAAACACATCCGGTCCACTGGGACAAGGACATTCATACGCTGTTGGTGCTGCTATCGCTGCCAAATTCCTGAAAGCTCGCTTCGGTGAAGTAATGGGACAAACCATTTATACATTTATCTCAGACGGTGGTATTCAGGAAGAGATTTCTCAGGGAGCAGGTCGTTTAGCCGGACACCTGGGACTCGATAATTTAGTTATGTTTTACGATTCCAATGATATCCAACTTTCAACAGGAACAAATGCTGTAACCTGCGAAGATACTGCAAAGAAATATGCAGCATGGAACTGGAACGTAATCTCTATCAATGGTAATAATCCAGACGAAATCCGCAAGGCTCTTACTGCTGCGAAAGCAGAAAAAGAACGCCCTACCCTGATTATTGGTAAAACCATCATGGGTAAAGGTGCCGTCACAGCCGAACACGGAAGCTTTGAACGCCAATGCTCAACTCATGGTCAGCCATTGAGTGCAAGTGGTGCTTCTTATGACGAAACTATTAAATGCTTAGGAGGTGATCCTACAGATCCTTTCAAAATATTCCCTGAAGTTGCAGAACTTTACGCTAAACGTGCTGCCGAACTGAAAGAAATCGTTGCTGCTAAGTATGCTGCTAAAGCAGAATGGGCTAAAGCTAACCCTGAACTGGCTGCAAAATTAGAAGATTTCTTCTCAGGCAAAGCTCCTAAAGTAGACTGGGCAGGTATTAAACAAAAAGCAAACGATGCTACTCGTGGTGCTTCTGCTACAGTTCTTGGCGCATTAGCTACTCAGGTAGAAAACATGATCTGTGCTTCTGCCGACTTATCAAACTCTGATAAAACTGACGGATTCTTAAAGAAAACTCACGCCTTTACAAAAGACGATTTCAGCGGTGCTTTCTTACAAGCAGGTGTTGCAGAATTAACAATGGCATGTGTTTGCATCGGTATGGCACTTCACGGAGGTGTAATTCCAGCTTGCGGTACATTCTTTGTATTCTCTGATTACATGAAACCAGCAGTTCGTATGGCTGCCCTGATGGAACTTCCAGTTAAGTTTATCTGGACTCACGACGCATTCCGTGTGGGTGAAGACGGACCTACTCACGAACCGGTTGAACAGGAAGCTCAAATCCGTTTGATGGAAAAACTTAAAAACCACAACGGACACAACTCAATGTTGGTACTTCGTCCAGCTGATGCTGAAGAAACTACAGAAGCATGGAAACTTGCTATGGAAAATACTTCAACTCCAACAGGATTAATCTTCTCACGTCAGAATATTACTAATCTTCCTGCAGGAACAAATTATGCTGATGCTGCAAAAGGTGCTTACATTGTTGCCGGAGCTGATGAAAATCCAAATGTAGTTCTTATCGCTTCAGGATCTGAAGTTGCTACACTTGTTGCCGGAGCAGAATTGCTTCGCAAAGATGGTGTAAAACTTCGCATTGTCTCTGTTCCATCTGAAGGATTGTTCCGTAGCCAGAGCAAAGAATATCAGGAATCAATTATCCCAACCGGAGCTAAAGTATTTGGTCTTACAGCAGGTTTACCAGTAAACCTTGAAGGACTTGCAGGTGCCAACGGTAAGGTATTTGGTCTGGAATCATTCGGATTCTCTGCACCTTACAAGGTTCTTGACGAAAAACTTGGTTTCACTGCTCAGAACGTGTACAATCAGGTTAAGGCAATGTTATAATCTAACATAAACTGAAAACAGATAAAAATGAAAACTATTGGTATTTGCTCCGATCACGCAGGTTTTGAATTGAAACAGTTCGTTAAGAGCTGGCTCGAAGCCAAGGGTTGGGCATACAAAGACTTTGGAACGTACACAACAGACAGTTGCGATTATGCAGATTATGCACATCCGCTGGCATCTGCCATAGAAAATGGCGAATGCTATCCGGGTATTGCTATCTGCGGTAGTGGTAATGGCATTAACATGACGCTGAACAAACATCAGGGTATCCGTGCAGCTCTTTGCTGGACACCGGAGATTTCACATCTTGCCCGTCAGCACAACGATGCTAATATTCTGGTTATGCCGGGTCGTTTTATCGACACGACTACAGCCGACCATATTATGACTGAGTTCTTCTCTACAAATTTTGAAGGCGGCCGTCATCAAAAAAGAATAGAAAAGATCCCCGTAAAGTAAATACGTTCTTACTATAACAAAGAATCCTGTTTGTTCATTCAAACAGGATTTTTTGCATATATAGGGGTTTAATCATTATTCAGAAATATTTTATATACAGTAGTACTTTGGCATGACTTTTGTAATATAATTATCTGTCTAACTATAAATTTAAATCTCAATATTATGAATGCATCCTTATACATTGGTGGGAACAAAGGACGCCCCACGTTTGTAGAAAACCTCACAATAGAAACAGTTATCAACTCTTTCAAAACATTGAAGTATGCAACACTTGTTGATTGCATCCGTAGTGAAAGCACCGATTCTTCCAAAGCATGGGAGCAACTCCCCTCCTTTACATTTGCCGCTTCCTTTAATGGTGGACGTACAAAAACAAATATGGAGCAATACAACGGAGTGATTCAGCTCAACAGTGGCAAACTGGAACCCGAACAAGCCATTCGTTTGCGCGATAAGGCAGCGCAAGAACCCAATACCCTGGCAGCATTTGTTACCACAGAAGGTACAGGAATTGTAATTCTATCTCCCGTTTCCAGTCCGGACGGCTCCATACCCGATAGTAATGAGGAGATTAGTAAATTTCACGCTCACGCCTTTTCCGTTGTCAGCTTATATTATGAATCCTGTTTGTATATTGACTTTAAGAAAAACGAACATTCATTATTACAATTAACCTCAGCCACTTACGACCCCGAACTGTTTTTCAATCCCGAAGCCGAAACATTTCTGATAGCTACAAAGAAGGATTTCGAGAAGAAAACAACGAAGCTACTCCGAAACATGGAGGGAGAAGCCATTTCTTTCGATCATCTACCTATTGGTGATCAGCGGGATGCCGAAATAAGAAGGGCTTTCGACCGTGCTTACTCAAATGCACTCAATGTGGAGTCATTCAAGGAAGAAAACCGGTCACAATTTGTGTACGCTTTGGCATACTTTTGTTGCGTGGCAGGTATTCCTGAAGCAGAAACCGCCAAACTGGCACTTTCACGCTGCATTACCGAATATTTTACAGCGGACGACCTTCGTCTCACTATCCGGATTAAATACAAGGAATACGAAGATGCTGCCGGTGCTGACAGCGGACTGACAAAAGTGGAGAAAGAGGCACACAAGCTCGAAGAGTTTATCAAACGCAACTTTATGCTGCGTCGCAATGTAATACTGCAAGGCATTGAATTTCGTTATGCCGATCACACAAGTCATGAGTGGACCGAGCTTCGCGACCATCACCTCAACACCATTTATATCCGGGCACACAAAGAAGGAATAAACTGCACCCTCAATGATGTAAAGGCAATGGTCGACTCCGAGTTTACTCCCTCCTACCACCCTTTCAAGGATTTTATCTTTGTTCCTTTCACAGAATGGGACGGGCACGACTATATTGCCGATGTGGCAGCCACCGTACCCACCAAAGATCCCGAGTATTTTGAATGGTGCTTCCGCAAATGGTTCGTGGCACTAGTTGCTTCATTGATAAACGACCGAGTTATCAATCATCAGATCCTGGTATTGATTGGTGGCAAGCATGGTATGGGAAAATCCACCTGGCCGGAGCGCCTATTGCCTCCCGAGTGGCGAAAAAGCCATTTCGATGCTAACGTATTTTCCAACAATGCCAATGCCACCCGCATGAAACTTAGCACCAGTGCCATCCTGAATATCGACGAGCTAGATACCATTCAGCGCTACGATCAGGAAACGGTAAAAGAGTTGTTCACCACGTTCAACATTAATATACGCACCTCGCCCGACCGTCCACCTCGGAACTTTGTGCGTCACGCTTCCTTCTTCGGCACAACCAATCACATGGATATTCTGAGAGATTACACCGGTAGCCGTCGTAACCTATGTCATGAAGTAACCGGTCCAATCAATTTCGATTTCGTCATAGATTACAAACAACTCTACGCCCAAGCATGGAACTTAATTCTGAATGGGTTCCGTTATTACTTCAATTCAGAAGAAAACAGTATTGTAGAGCAACACAACCAGCACTACATGGAAACTGATGCAGATATGGAACTATTCTATGAATACTATCGTAAACCGGAAGGTGATGAAGAAGGTATATTCCTTTCTGCTGCAAAATTGGCTGAATATATTAAGAGTAAGACGGGGATTGCTATTAGTAAGAAGATGATAAACAAACTGGGTAAAAACCTGAAATCGCTTGGTTTTCAATGGAAAAGGATAAATGGATATACAGTTTATCATATCTGTTTAAAAGAGTAAACTGATTATTTGGTGGCAGGAGTGGCAGGAAAAATAACCTTTTTGCCGTTCTGGAAATTAAATTTTAAAAATTCTGCAATTTGCGGAATTCTCAAAAAAATATTTTTGAAACCGAAAAATACTCTTTTTTCCTGCCACTCCTGCCACCAATAGCGATAGCTATATTTACGTATTGCTTTATAGTTCAAGCATATAGGCTTATTAGAGAAAACGACTAAATGAATTAGTAAAAACATAACGAGACATCATATCGATCATGTACACAATCGATATACGAACATCTACATGTTCATTTTCGATCTTGTACATGTTCGTAGAAACCATAAACCAATAAAACATTAATTACCATGGGAATACCATATAAATTCAAGGAGATAAACGATAATTTAAGTAGTGGAACACAGAAAAAAGGCGGTGTTCATCCTATAATAAAAAGCAGAGAAAAGCTAAACACTAAAGCATTAGCCGAATACATTGCAGGAAACGATCCAGTACTACGTACAGAAATGGAGCTAGCAATAACCAAAACTTTTAGTGCAATAGAGAAAGCTTTAAAGAATGGTTACACTGTTGCCTTAAACGATTATGGGGCTTTCCAACTTTCTGCACAGTTCCGTGAAGATTTTGATCCCGAAGAGCCTCATCGTGCAGAGAGTATTGAGGTGAAGAGTGTTAATTTCAGGGCTTGTACTAAGATGAAGAAGAGGATTGGTGCGGCTGGGTTTGAGAAAGCTGATAAATAACAATATACAAATTAACTTTAAAATTTTAAATTTATAATACAAAATAAATATACTATATTTGTATAGTACAATTAAAATGATAAGCTTACAACAGCAAATATATAACATAGAAGCTTTCACATAAAAAAGCATCTTTGATAATGATAAAGATATTATCAACTTGATAAGAACTTACTATATATACCTAATTCAGAAATATACAATTAAGAATTTGACATAAGTAATGAAATCAAGTATTTAAATGAGATATTCTATAAAAAAAATAACATTAATAAGGAATATGGAAGCAGTAAAAACATTTATCTCATATAGCTGGACAAACCCTATTCATGAACAATGGGTAATCGATTTAGCAACAGAATTAAGAGAATCAGGAGTCGATGTTATTCTTGATAAATGGGATTTAAAAGAAGGACATGATACTTTGATGTTCATGGAGAAAATGGTATCAGATCCTGAAATAAAGAAAGTTCTTATGATTTGCGATAAAAAATATACAGATAAAGCAGATCATAGGAATGGGGGAGTTGGAACTGAAGCACAAATTATTTCTCAGGAGGTTTATGAAAAACAGACTCAAGAAAAGTTTGTGGCAGCAGTTGTCGAAAAAGATGAAAATGGAAGACCTTGTCTACCTATTTATTACAAATCAAGAAAGTATATCGATTTTACTAACATAGATAAATATTCTGAAAGCTTTGAGCAGCTAGTAAGATGGATATATAATGAACCATTTTATAAAAAACCAGCATTAGGAAAGAAACCCTTTTTTTTGGATAATGAAGAAAGTCTGTCTTTAAAAACAGCTACAATTCATAAAAGGTTAATAACGGCTTTAAAAGAAGGAAAGCCAAATGTAGATGGAATTTTGAATGAATATTTAAATACGTTTGTTGAGAACTTAGAAGAGTTTAGAATAACAAAGACAGAGGGAGAATATGACAATGCTTTAATTAAGAATATTGAGATGTTCCTTCCATACAGAGATGAATTTATTGATGTTATAATTAATACATGTCAGTACACTCCTGATAAATTAAATTTTAATTATTTTCACAAATTCTTTGAGAATATAATTCATTATACGTACAAGCCTCAAAATGCAACATTCTTTTATGAATATGACTTGGACAATTTTAAATTTATAATTAATGAACTTTTTTTATATTTTGTGGCTATATTACTAAAACACGAACAGTTCAAAAAACTAGACAGTTTTCTTAATGAACAATTCTATGATGAAAATTCAAAGAGGTATAATACTGAATCTATGGTAAACTTTACTCACTACAGATACAACCTTAAATCATTGGAAATTAGAAATAGTAGATTGGGATTGAATTTACTTTCATTGCAAGGCCATTTAATAAGGGAGAGAGCAGAACATGGTTCTGTTAAGTTTGAAAAATTAATGCAGGCCGATTTTATCTTATATTTACGTTCAGAATTGAAACGTACTGAATTCGCAAACACCTATTACCCAAAAACATGGTTTCCTAATACTTTAATTTATGCTGAAAGAATGTATCAACCATTTGAAATATTTGCTAGAGCACAATCAAAAGCATATTTTGATAAAATGAAATGTATTCTGGATATCAATGATAAAAATGAATTAGATAGACTTTTTACTGAATTTGAAACAGGAAAAAGAAAAACTCCTACATGGGACATCTTTGAAACATTCAATCCTTGCACATTAGGTAATAGTAAGAAATTAGCTATATTAAAATAGCGTTAACCCCAAAAAAGCATCAGAATGACCCAAACCGAATTAAAACAATTAATATCTCAAGGAGAAACCTCTTCAGTTCAGTTAAAAGAACGAATTACCGATGCTTACAAAGTAGGCACGGAATTGGTGGCTTTCAGCAACACAAAGGGAGGCTTGTTAATAATTTGTGTAGATGATAAAACAGGAAATATTAAGGGCCTTTCTTTTGAAGAACTTCAATATACAAATAATCTATTAGCCAATGCTGCATCTGAGAATATAAAGCCAACTATTTTACTACTGACAGAAACAGTACCGACTAATGAAGGGAATGTAATGATTGTAAGAATAAAAGAGGGAGCAGATAAACCAACAAAGATAACAAAGGAATTATCTGGATAAAAAATGGTTCAGATAAACGAAAAGTCTTTGCTAATTCAGAACTGGCTTCATTAATGCAAAATAATGGTATGTATAAGCCAGACAGCGATCCGGTACCAGAAAGTTCTGTTAATGACTTATCAGTTCAAGCATTAAAGTTCTTTTTCATGAAGCGATTTGAAGGTAAATGTAAAGAACATGGACTAGTAGAAACAGAAATAGAGAGTTATTCTATTGAAGATATCATTTCTGCTATTTTACCAGGTGGTTCATTGGAGCAACTTTTACAAAATATTGATTTGGTGAAATCTAATGGCGAATTAACTCTTGCATGTTTGCTACTTTTAGGAAAACGACCACAAAAATATAGACCTATATATACAATTAAATGTATAAGTTTCTTAGGCAAAGACGTTACTGTTACCAAATTTAGAGACAAGATAGAGGATCCAGAAATGGAAGGCAATCTAAGCAAACAATATGACATTGCAATGGGATTTCTTAAAAGAAATCTTCATAACATTCAGGTTGTTGAAGAGTTTAATTCTTTGGGAGAAATAGAAGTGCCTTATGCTGCTCTTGTGGAACTATTAGTTAATGCTTTGGTACACCGTGATTATACTAAATCATCCCCAATCAGACTTTTTATTTTTGACGATAGAATAGAAATTATCAGTCCAGGCAATTTACCGGATGGATTAACTGAAGAACAGGTTAAGTCGGGAGTATCTTTCCCTCGTAATGAATTGCTCTTTAGTAATGCAATCTATTTACTTCCTTATACCGGAGCCGGAAGTGGTATCAGACGTGCTTTAAGTCTTTATCCATCTTTGCTACTTAAGAATGATGAATTGCGAAATGAATTTATTATTACTATACCCAGACGTACTACAGAAACAGCATTAGGATTAGATTCCGTTAATAATGTAGATAGTAAAGATGTTAGTGAAAGTGTTAAGGATGTTAGTAAAAACGTTAAAGATATTAGTAAGAATGTTAAGGATGTTAGTATAGATATTAATCATGTTAGTAGTATTATAGAACTACTAGATAAATATACTATTCTTGATAATGCAACAATTATTTTAAAGTCTGTCAGAAGTAAGCCAAAAAGCAGAAAAGAACTATTAACAGAAATTGGAGTGACATATCAAACTTATAACAAGCAACGTTTTATTGATCCGTTGATAGAATTTAAATTAGTTAAAGCTTTCAATAATGCGAGCCTTAGCAGTCCTAAATTAAAACTTGAAATAACAGAAAAAGGGGTGTTGCTTTTACAGGTTCTGGACAATGACAAATAATAAGGCTAAATTTAATACGCCTGAGCTATACATAGTAAGAAATATTAAAACAATATCTAAAGAATAAATAAGTTTCTATTTATCGAAAGGGAATCAAATTTGCCACTTTCGACAAATAGGAACTTTGCCAGCGAATGCCACACTTAACAAACCACTTATACCCCTAACATTTTATAACCGCGTGCTGGTCTACGTTTTTTTTATTTTTTAATAACACGTGAGTGGTCCGATGTTTATTATTTCTCTATTTTATCTACTGTAATAATCCTATATGTATTCGAATTTACTGTTATTCTAATATTCCTATCGCTATTTGTTACATATATATTCTTACCAATTTTATCAAATTGTGATTCTTTAGTTTCTTTAAGAGTCTCAAAAATCATTTTTTCTATCTCGTCTTTTGAAAGCTGTTTATTCAACTTCTTATTAATCCTTTCATAAACAAGTTCTGTGTAACAGACATTTTTAATTATTATCGTTTTATAGCTATCCATAAGCACTTTATCTTTACTCTTTAACGACTTCAAAAGTATGCACATTTTTATTATAAAAATATACTTTTACAAAAATATTATAAAACAAACACAACGAGTGAATGGTAAAGACTTCTATTCAACGAAACTTATTCAACGGTTTTCTATTCTTTCATAAAACCGCATCTTATAATAATCTCCAACAGGTATTAATTTTCCCGAGATTTTTATATAATTTCGTTCAATCGATTCAATTTTAGACAGAGCAACAATATAAGATTTATGAACCTGAATGAATTGATCTTCGGGAAGTGCCTTTAATATAGCTTTCATGCTTTGTTTAGTAAGAATTCTCTTATCAGAAAGATAAATTTTTAAATATCCCTGCATTCCTTCAATATACAGAATATCATCGAGATGTACATTTTCACGACGATATTCTGTCTTTATAAAGATTTGGGAGCCATTGTTTTCATTATTTGCTCCTGTTTTTTGTTTCAGGTCATCGGACACTCTGTTAACAGCCATTTGAAAGCGCTCGAAAGAATATGGTTTAAGTAGGTAATCAAAGACACTCAATTCATATCCTTTTAAGGCATATTCTGAATAAGCAGATGTAATTACAACATAAGGTTTTGAAGAAAGATTTTCAAGTAATTGAATGCCGGTAATCTTTTCCATCTGAATATCAAGAAATAGCAAATCAACAGTATGAGTTTTCAGGAATTGCAATCCTTCCAAGGCATTATCAAAACTGCCTTCGAGCTTAAGCAAAGGTATTCGGGCGACAAAACGTTCAAGCTTTTCTGCCGCCAACGGCTCATCTTCTATAATGATACATGATATTGTCATAACTTTATCTTTAATTCAACTCTAAAGGTATTTAATTCCTTTATTATCTGCAACTCATGATTCTTGGGATATAAAAGTGCAAGGCGTCTTTTTACGTTTTCTAATCCTATGCCCGATTGGTTGCTTTCTTTTGAAATATTCTCTGTATCGAAGTAGTTTACACAAGTGAAGCTTAATATATTATCATTTAAATCAATTTTTATATCAACAACCGGCATAGGTTCTGCATAGCACGAATATTTAAAAGCATTTTCTACAAAAGTGATAAAAAGCATTGGGGCAACCTGAACCTTACAAGCCTCTGGTTTTGGAAAAGAGTAACGTATATAATCTACATTCTTAAAGCGCAGTTGTTGAAGCTGTATATAACTGGCAAGATAGTCTATCTCTTTTTGCAAAGGAACAGTATCTGTTTTGGTTTCATAAACCATATATCTTAGCATTTCAGACAGAGTAATAAGCATTTTTGAAGCAGTTTTAGGTGATTTACTAATTAAAGAATCAATATTATTCAATGTATTGAAAAGAAAATGAGGATTAACCTGGAGTCTAAGTAACTTAAGTTCGTTCTTAAGATTCTTGTTCTCTATTTCTGATTTCAGCTGAATACTGGCAAACCAGTTTTCGAAGCCTCTAACCAGACATCCGCATTGGGCTATAATAAAAGAACCAACCATTGATGGCAAAAGGAGGACATAATTCTGCAAATTTATTCCTGGGGTAATAAGTTTTGAGATAATCAAGAAAACAACTGAAACAGAAACACTTATTAGCACAGAAAGAATAAGGTATATAACAAGCTGACTTTTCTCGAAATATCGTATCAGCCAATAATAGGATAAATAGAATATGACTGCTGCCCAAACAAAATTGATATAAAACTGGATAGTAAGTTCCTGTAATGCGACTGAGAGATCTCCCTTTGGCACAACATATAATACTAAGTAGAACAGAACGAAAACCAACCAAAAAAGTGAATGGATTAGTATTCTCAGAATGTATTTCATAATCTAATTTTAATCTACAAAGCTATTAAAAAAGTTATATATGCAAAGGAAATTTACCGAATTATTACTACTTAATAGTCTGTTTCGAAAACAAAGGAATAGAATAAAATATCATCGGAACCAGACACATTATCAGTATTGCCGGACTGCTGGAACTAATACCAAAAAGAGTAAATTCTGCCACAATACGAATCAGATAAAATAATAAAAAAAGACTAAGGATACCATATTTTAGAGAACTACCTAAGAGGGATTTTGTTTGAAAGATTGGAATAATTCCCATAAAAAGGAGCATCAAGATACAAATTGCATGGTATGTTAGAAAAATCGCCCGATTCATACTTGATAAACCATTTAGTGCATTTTCCCAATTAAACATCGGATAAAAAAATAGGTGAAAGACAACAAACAGCAAGCTGATATAGCCAGCAATACGTAGTAAGAGAATTTGATTTTTCATATTATATTTTATTTATTAATTAGTGATTCTGACAATTTTTGAATAAGATTATTCCAAAAGATATCCATAATATTGTTTCACAAATAATGGCTATCAAGATAGAAGAATTCACTGTCCCTTTAATATATTCATAACTGCCTACACAAGATAATCCAAACAGTGTAATTCCTGTAGCCATACAAATGGTTTGCCTCGCTTTTGAGTGAGGTAGATTTCTTGTTCCAAACATCAGCACGGATATTCCCAACATAAACATTGATGCCCTCCTGGCAAGAACAGATCCAGCTTCTGAAGGTTGTAGTCCTAAATCTTTAATAAAAGAGGTCGGCATAAAAAGTAATTGTACAAACAAATAAATGAATAATGCAGAAGTTGCAACACTCACAATTTTATATAAGGATAAGGATTTCATAATTTATATGCTTTAAAGTATCAATATTTATATTTTAGTGTTTACACATTCTGTACAACATATCTCTGACTATCAGATAATGGAACGGCTTGATTGTATAGAAATAAATTCTTCCCATTAAATTGTGAAAAGTAACGACTGTTACAAACCTTACAATGTGCTTATTTCCATCAGGTTCATATTGAAGAGAAAACCACCCTTCAAGATGTTTATCGTTTGCATACATCAAAATCTCCGTCTCATTTCTTTCAAGCACATCGAAAAAACTTAATTTTTCTCCTTTCTGAGGATTTATATTTGTTATTTCATCAGTAGAAGTCTTCAAGCCAAATGGCTTTACTAATATATTACGAAGCTTGTATAGAAAGTCAACCCACTTTGGTTGAAATGAAAACAATGACAAACATGACTCAAGTGTTATTGATTTTTTATCGGTAGACATTTGATAGCACTCTGAATAATCTGCACTCAAAGAGAATCCATAAATAAATGAGTGCATCGGAATAGTTGCTCTTTCTATCTTCATAATATTCTTATTTTTCAGCAAAGATGGTCTGAGCTAAAGACTTCTACAAATTTAGTTCACCAAACGGTATATTTTGGTTACGAAATGAACAAAATATTCAACAAGCCTAAAAATGTTATTTAAAATTAACGATTGAAGATTGCAAATAATAAATATATTATCTTTGCAAAAACAAATCAAACAAACATAACAAAAATGAGAATTAAACTATTACTAATCCTCGCTTGTATGCTTATGGCATGTGAAAAGCATGAAGAGGGACCACAGCCTATCACCAAAAGTGTACTCGGAATAGAGCAAATTACAATAAACAATAATAATTACCCAATAAACGAAGGGTTTATGATTGAGAATTGTAAACCGTTAATTACTACAGGTTCTTACAATTCATCAACTAAATTGGAGTTAAATTATGCATGGAATGCCCTTGCTGAAGATCTATCGTCTGTTTCTATAACCAGTACAAAAGGACAAGTTGAAGTAAACTGGACAGAAAATACAACCTCCAAGACATGTACTGTAAGAGTATATAGCACAAATCCAAAAGCTGAAATAAAATATACTATAACAGCTTTGATTAAAAACACACCTTAATAGCTTTCCTCAATATTCTCCTTACGAAATTTAAGCGGTGTAAAACCGGTACGTTTCTTAAAGAATTTGGAGAAAAAGGAAGAGTTGGGAAAATTCAGTTCTTCTGAAATCTGAGTGATAGTTTTATCAGACGATTTCAGAAGAATTTTTGCTTCCTTGATACTGAATTCTGAAATCCAGTAGTACAAAGAGTGACTGGTAACATTCTTCATCACATAAGAAAGGTATCTGGGACTAACACACAATTTGTCCGCATAAAATTCAGGAGAACGTTCTTTCTTGTGAAAGGTATGAAGTAGTCGGAAGAAATTGTCTACTATTTGTTGCTGCCTGGTTGCTGTCATTAAAACAACTTCCTTAGAATAGATATAACTTACTTCAGCAGCAAATGAAAACAACTGTGCTTTTAATATTTCAGCACGAGAAGGATGATCTACTCTTTTATATTGCACCAGCATAAATGAATAGTAATCAAAAAGTATCTTATACTCTTCTTCGTCTAACTGAAAAGCTGGATGTTTCTCAATCTTTTCAATTGTATTTGATTTGAATGCAAATGGATAATTTGCCAAAAAGTCGAAGCTGAACGAGAAAAAATAACATTTAAAATTATCTGAAAAAGAAATTCCCTCTAAAAGGTGAAAAGGAAGAATGGTTACCAGCATTCCTTTATTAACGGCAAATTCTTTTTCATCTATTCTGATTTTTGCATCTCCATCTAATACAATAATGGAAATTAAACCATTTATAAGACTGCGTTTAGGCAGATGTAATGGAAATAACTGAAATAAATCTGTTGTCAACTCTGAGATCATAAAGTTGTTTGCAACCTCAGATTTTAATAGTTCTTCTATGTTTTCTTTGTTTCTTTTCATCTCTGGTGCAAAGGTAAATAATAGATCGGATTTTTAGTTAAAGATATGCACAATAGAACATTATTAGTCATTTTTAGGATGAAACAAGATCGAACAACAAAGGTATCTTTGCATGATTTTATAAAAAGATAATAAGCGATATGATGAAAAAGAATTCGAAAATCTACATACTAATTGTTATTGGCATTGTTTCGGCCATAGGACCTTTTGTTACTGATTTTTATCTTCCTGCTCTGCCGGAACTAATGACATTTTTTAAAACCAGTTCATCCATGACTCAACTGAGTCTGACTTTTAGTATGATAGGACTTGCTTTAGGACAAATTTTCATTGGTCCGCTAAGTGATAAATATGGAAGAAAAATCCCCTTGCTTATCTCAATGATTCTGTTTACAGTATCTACAATATTCTGCCTGATTTCATGGGATATTGAGTCTTTTATTATCAGCAGATTTATTCAGGGATTTACAGGAGCCGGAGGAATTGTTATTTCAAGATCTATAGCAACCGATTTGTATTCCGGCCGGGAACTAGCTAAATTCTTTTCCATGTTAAGTTGTGTACAAGGATTAGCTCCTATCTGTGCTCCGGTTATGGGTGGAATATTACTGAAAGTCACAGACTGGCGCGGAATATTTCTGGTATTAATGATTATTGGAGTACTAATGAGTATGACACTGACTAAGTTCAAAGATTCCTTGGCAAAAGAAAAACGTTTGAATGATAATATTGCTGCAAAGTTCTTATACTATAAGCCTATATTAAAAAATGAAGCTTTTATGTATTACGTATTAATACAAGCTTTTTCAATGGGAGTAATGTTTGCTTATATAGCCTCATCTCCATTTATTTATCAGAAAATATTTCATCTTTCACCGGTTTCATATAGTTTGTGCTTCGGATTAAATGCCTTTGCTATTATGATAGGAAATTTATCAATAACTAAATTTTCAGGTACAGAAGAAGGATTACTAACCGGCATAAAAGGATTTATAATAATGAGTATTGTAACTGTAACAGTATTATGCATAACAAACTCGATCATTGCCATTGAATTGGCTTTTTTTCTGCTGCTATTCTTCCTTGGTATCATTTTACCTACCTCAACGACATTGGCTTTGGAGCTGGAAAAACAAAATTCAGGAAATGCATCGGCTGTAATAGGATTCCTGACTTTCGTATCGGGTGGCATAATTTCGCCTTTAACTGGCTTAGGAAATATACTATATTCAACAAGTTTGATTATAATTTTATGTACTATTTCAATAGTGTTTTGTACAAAGAGAGTCACAGGAAGTATAGCTGATGTAAAAAAGTAAACGTTACTTTTCGCCTTTATAAATAAATATCAGATTAGGATAAACTTTTCTATCATGGCACACAAGCTGATTTATAAGTATGAAATGACTAAAAAAATTCATGTGCTGGCTGAAAAAATCGGGAATTAATCGCGAGCGATACTCCGGATAGAGAGCTAGTTTTCCTAAATCGGTTATAAGAAGAGAATTGAAATGAGTATCTAAATAAGATATGTTTTCCATATAAATACTATCTTTTTCTATTATATTACCTTTCTCAACCTGATTAATATACGAAAGAGCACTAAGTGGATCGGGGGTTAACAATAACTTATCATTATAGAAAAGAGCATAAGTATTCAGATCTGCATCTTTAATGCCGGAAAGTTGAGAAAAAATGGTACTGGAAGGTAGTGAATAAAAGCGATAACTTCTATTTCCGGTATTAAACAATTGGATTTTTCCACCAGCAGAACTCTCTGTTTTTATTGAATGACTTTGCATAAACAAACGCAAATCGGCTTCTGCTTTTACCGTATTTTGCATGGGAATGCAAAGCAATGAAAGTGGTCGTTGAATAGAATCGTCTGAACAAAAAGAAAATCCGGTTAAACTTCCTGCAACATTTCCTTTCAGAAAGTACATTAATTGAATATCCGTTGCCTTTACGTCATCGCCGTAAGAAGCAAGATCATATTCAGTCTGTGCTGAATTGACAGCAATATATTGAATTTGTGAAATAGACATTTGGTTCATATAGTATGTAGAACTCGGAAATATATCTCCCGAAAAGAGCTCTATCGGATTTTGCTCCTTAATTGCGTTTACAAACGAAGAACTAGTATCGGCATCCGTGGTAATTCCTGAAAGATTAATTGCATCAGCATCAAATTTTAAATTCAGATAACTCCAACCTGTTTGTTTCTCTTTCACATATAGGGTAGCAATGCCATTAGCTGTTTTAGTATCTTTGGTAATGCCAAATACTTTATCAGTTAGAACGGAATTTCCACTAATATTGGCATCTATCACTTGTTCTATTAATCTTTTGGAATAGCTGACTGCTACAAAACCTGATGATTTGTAGTAACAAAGGAACAAATCGCCTCCCATAGGACAAATATTTATCTTTTTGCCTTTGTATAATACTGATTTTAAAGGGAAATCTATTGGACGCTTCTTTTGGATTTGTTCTTCAATCCATTTCTCGTCTCCGGGATTTGTTGGGAAATAAAGCACCTGGTCCATTTCTGTTCCCGGAGAATGAAAACTGACAAGCAGCTTGTTTATCCGTAATTTTAATCCGGATGGAGCGGATGCTGTTAATTCATCAAAATGATCTATTAAATCTTTAGTAATGAGAGAGAATCCATGAGTAGTAAACTCTTTTCCATAACTTACTCCTCTCAACTCTTTCAAAAGGGAAGCAAGATCATTGGTTTCAAATATTGCTGAACAATCTGAAGGAACCAAAGAAAAAAGATTAATTCCGGCCGCCTTTCCACGAGTATTGAGACTCGTAAAAAAATAACTTCCGGCTCCTATGAAAAGAAGCAAAAAGAACGTAACGACTACTATTTTTATCTTCATTTTCCTATCCATAGCTATAGGCTTTCAATACAATATAAGTATCTTTGTACCGTTAATCATTAAAAGCTAACATACAAAAGTAATAAATATTCTAACAATTAATGAAATATTTGATTAGAAAAGAGATAGCAGGATTTTTTAGTTCTGCAATGGGATATGTAATACTCCTGGTTTGGTTCCTGGCTGCATCGCTCATGTTATGGTTCTTTGACGGTGAATATAATTTGCCGGATGGAGGTTATGCAACTCTCAGACCATTTTTTTCTCTGTCGCCTATTCTATTCTTACTTTTGGTTCCTGCTACAACCATGCGTATGTTTGCTGAAGAAAACCGGATGGGTACATTGGAACTTCTTTTTTCGAGACCGATAAAGATTAGTACCATTGTTTTGAGCAAATTCTGGTCGGCCTGGCTATTAATGATTATCGCTTTGGTTCCCACCATAATTTATGTAATTAGCGTTTATTTTCTGAGTACGTCTGGAATAGATTGGGGAGAAACTGCTGGCGGTTATTGCGGATTACTTTGTCTGCTGGCCACATTTATAAGTTTCGGATTGTTCACTTCCTCACTTACAGAAAATCAACTGGTAGCTTTCCTTCTGGCAATATTACTTTCTTTTTCTGCGTTCTATGGATTTGAACTAATAGCCTCACTTACAACAAGCGGAAGTCTGCACAATGGTTGGGTTCAGCTAGGCATTCAGGCTCATTATCAGTCTATGGCTAGAGGAGTGATTGACACCCGTGATCTGATCTATTTCGCCTCAATTACGCTCTTCTTTATTTATCTCACAATACAAGTAAACGCACGTAAAAGATGAAAAAGAAGATTTTAATTGGAACTGGATTGCTGGTTTTACTACTGGCTATAAACTTGATTTCTTCTTATTATTTTATAAGGGTTGATCTGACTTCCGAGAAACGCTATACTTTATCCGATCAAAGCCGCAAACTGGTTAAAAGCCTTGATAAACCTTTGAAAGTGATTCTATATCTGAATGGTGATTTAAACCCTGCATTCGATAGGTTGCGTACATCTGTAACCGACATGCTAGATGAACTTTCGGTTTATTCAACTCATGGCATTATTTTGCAAAATATAAATCCTTCGGCGGCTCCCGATGAGAAAAGCAGACAGGAGCATTACCTTAAAATGAACAACAAAGGAATGCGAGGTCTTTCTGTAAATGAGCGTGATCGTGAAGGTAAACTTTCCTCGAAAGTGATTTTTCCATGGGCAGAGCTGGTATATAATGGCGATACCATTCAGGTTAGTCTGCTAAAGAAGAATCTAAATCTTACCCCGCAAGAAGTGCTTAATACTTCGGCCGGAGAACTGGAATACAATATTACAGAAGGTTTAAGAATGCTGACCATTACTAATCCTGATCGTATTGCATTTATTGAAGGTCACGGAGAATGGAGTGAACCGTATGTATACGAAGCGACAAATCTACTAAGTAAATATTACAATGTGGACAGAGGTCAACTTAGTGGGAACCCTGAAGAATTGCTCCCCTACAAAGTGCTAATTATCGCCTCTCCACAGAAAGTTTTTACTGAAAAAGAGAAATTTGCATTGGATCAATACCTGATGAACGGAGGACGAATTCTTTGGCTTATAGACGGAATAAAGATTTCTCAGCAGGATTTTGACGGAACCGGAGAATCCTCGACTTTAAAGCAGGACGTAAATCTGGATGATATGCTTTTCACTTATGGTGTACGAATTAATCCGGTAACAGTGCAGGATATGCAATGCACGGCTATTCGCTTAGCATCTTCCAAAGATGGTTCTAAAGAAGCATTTACTACCCTACCCTGGTACTTTGCTCCACTGATTAATCCTTCCGAAGAAAGCATCATTACACGAAATATTTCGTCTCTTAAATCAGAATTTGTAAGTACAATATCTTTTGTAGGCAACAGTCAGCTAAAGAAACAAGTGCTACTTTCTACTTCTCCTAATACACATACACTTCGTGTTCCGGAAAAAGTTAGTTTGCGATATGTGGAAATGCCTGCCGACGAATCTTATTTTAATGAACCGAATATTCCGGTAGCCGGACTCATTGAAGGACAATTTCCTTCTGCTTTTATCAATCAGCTTACTCCTGACAGTTGCAAGGAATTACCTCAAGGCAGATTACAACAAAGCAAGAATACAAGAATCATTGTTGTTGCAACCGGAAGTATAATTAAAAACGAATGGAAAGGACAAGGTGATGAAGCGCAACCTATGCCATTGGGATTCGATGAAGTTTCCGGCGAACAATTGGGTAATGCCGATTTCGTGACTAATGCTGTGAATTACTTAGCAGGAAACGAACAATGGCTGAACCTTCGTTCGCACGATTACAAACTTCGATTGCTGAAAAAACAGACAATTAATGAAAATAGAGGCTTTTATGAATTGATAAATATAGCTACACCTCCTCTTCTACTTCTAATGGCCGGCTTCTTATTTTCAAGATACAGAAAGAAGAGACAAAGGTAAGTTTGTGTCAAATATTACACTTATTATGCCAAATACTACCCTTTAGTTCTTTTGTTGTTTACTTATCTTTGCGATTAATAAACAACAATTAAAGAATAATACCAATGAGAAAAGTATTCGGAATTATCCCCCTGCTTTTAATTACTCTTTTGGCAAACGCTAGTCCGATAGAGGAAGCCTGGAAAGAGTGTGCAAAGATTGAACAACAAATTAAAAAAACATCTTTTCCTAACCGGACTTTTGTTATTACCGACTTTGGAGCAAAAGCTAATAATGAAGCTGAACCTTGCCATGATGCAATTAACCAGGCAATTGTAACCTGCAATCAGGCTGGCGGCGGAACAGTAGTTATCCCTAAAGGTGTATTCTATACCGGCCCTATAACATTAAAAAGCAATGTAAATCTGCATTTTGAAGATGGAGCCGTACTAAAGTTTTCTACTGATCAGAAATTATACTTTCCTGCAGTACTTACTCGTTGGGAAGGTGTTGATTGCTGGAATGCTCACCCATTGATTTATGCTTATGGTGAGACCAATATTGCTATTACCGGTAAAGGAACGATTGATGGTCAGGGTGCTAATGAAAATTGGTGGAAGATGTGTGGTGCCAAGCGCTTTGGCTGGGAAGAAGGCGTAGTAGCTCAAAGAAATGGCGGACGTGAACGCTTGTTGATGTATGCAGAAACGTCTATGCCTGTTTACAAACGCATTATGAAACCAGAAGATGGAATGCGTCCTCAGTTAATCAATTTCCACTCATGCAATACTATTCTAATCGAAGATGTAAGCTTGCGTAATTCTCCATTTTGGGTAATTCATCCGCTATTCTGTGAAAGCATGATTGTTCGCGGGGTAGACATTCTAAGCCACGGACCAAACAACGATGGTTGCGATCCTGAGTCGAGCAAAAATATTTTAATTGAAAATTGCATTTTCAATACCGGCGACGATTGTATTGCTATTAAATCCGGAAGAAATGCTGACGGTCGTAAATGGAATATACCAAGTGAAAATATCATTGTTCGTGGCTGTACTATGAAAGACGGACATGGCGGTGTTGTTGTAGGAAGTGAAATATCAGGTGGATACAAAAACTTATTTGTTGAGAACTGTAAAATGGACAGTAAAAACCTGGATCGTGTAATTCGTATTAAGAGCAGCACATGTCGTGGTGGATTAATAGAAAATATATATGTTAAGGATGTTACAGTAGGACAATGTGGTGAAGCTGTACTTAGAATTGATCTTCAATATGAAAACAGAGAAAACTGCAATCGTGGTTTTAACCCGACTGTACGCAATGTATATCTTCAGAATGTAACTTGTGAGAAAAGTAAATTCGGAGCTTACATAGTTGGTCTGGAAGATAATGATCATGTTTATAATATAAACGTAGAAGATTGTCATTTCAATAATGTTGCTCAAGGAAATTCAATCAAAGGCGCAAAAGATATCACCTTTAAAGGTCTATATATCAACGGAAAAGAAATTAAAAAATAATTAATTATCAAGAAAGATCATTTATCACTTCACTTATTCGGATAATAAATTTATTAATTACAACAAATATAAGATTTAAGAGGTTATCATAAAATGGTAACCTCTTTCTTTTTGCAAAAATATAGCCTCAAAGTTTTATTTATGAAAGGGACACTTCTTACTAAAAGAATTTTTAGTTATATTTATGCAACATAAAGAAATCACTCCTATAAATAAAAAAATTCTTTTTTTATTATTTCAAGCATCTATTTTTTTCATTTTTCGCTATTCGCAATACATAAATCAAAAAATAAAAATTATCTTTGCGTGTCTAAAGCATTGGAAATTCAAAAGATGGAAGAACTTAGCACTATAAAAGGACTGCTCGACAAAGATGACGTGGAGGCCGCCATAAACGCATTGGATAAATTTATAGAGTCCAATCCAACGTGTGACGAGGCATATTATCTTCGCGGAAATGCTTATCGTAAACAAGGGAACTGGCAACAAGCAATTAACAATTACTTATCGGCTATAGAAATAAACCCTCAGAGTCCTGCACTGCAAGCTCATAAAATGATAATGGACATCCTGAATTTCTATAATAAGGATATGTACAATCAATAAATTCTTAAATTATGGCTAAAATAAAAGGAGCAATAGTAGTTGACACCGAACGTTGCAAAGGATGTAATCTTTGTGTGGTGGCATGCCCTCTTAATGTGTTGTCTTTAACAAATAAAGAAGTAAACATTAAAGGATACAATTTCGCTCAACAAGTATTAGAAGACACTTGTAACGGATGTTCTTCATGTGCAACAGTATGTCCTGACGGATGTATTACTGTTTACAAAGTAAAACTTTAAGCAATTAAAGTCATTATTAATCAACTAAGTAAAGAACTTAAAAAAAACTTGAATATATGGAAGAAGAAGTTGTTTTAATGAAGGGTAACGAAGCTATCTCTCATGCAGCTATTCGCTATGGAGTTGATGGTTATTTCGGTTATCCTATCACTCCTCAATCTGAAGTATTAGAAACGCTTGCCGATCTGAAACCATGGGAAACTACCGGAATGGTTGTTTTGCAGGCTGAAAGTGAAGTTGCAGCAATAAATATGGTGTATGGTGGTGCCGGTTCCGGTAAAATGGTAATGACCTCATCTTCCAGCCCTGGCGTAAGTTTAAAGCAGGAAGGTATTTCTTATATCGCCGGTGCAGAACTTCCTTGTTTAATTGTTAATGTAATGCGTGGTGGTCCGGGTCTTGGAACTATCCAACCTAGCCAGGCTGATTATTTCCAAACTGTAAAAGGTGGTGGTCACGGCGACTACAGATTAATAGCACTTGCACCTGCTTCCGTACAGGAAATGGCTGATTTTGTTGGACTTGGTTTTGAACTTGCATTCAAATACAGAAATCCGGCTATTATCCTTGCCGATGGTGTTATTGGTCAGATGATGGAAAAAGTTGTTCTTCCAGCGCAAAGAAAACGCCTTACCGACGAAGAAGTAATTGCTCGTTGTCCATGGGCAACAACAGGAAAAGCAAATGGTCGTAAACCGAATATCATTACTTCTCTGGAGCTTGATCCTTCTGCAATGGAACAAAATAACATCCGTTTCCAGGCTAAATATAAAACAATAGAAGAAAACGAGGTTCGTTATGAAGAGATTAACTGCGAAGATGCAGAATATCTGATCGTAGCATTCGGATCTAGTGCACGTATTTGCCAAAAGTCTATAGAACTGGCTCGTGCCGAAGGTATCAAAGTTGGACTTCTTCGTCCTATCACTCTATGGCCTTTCCCAACAAAAGCAATTGCTAAATACGCTGAAAAGGTAAAAGGAATGATCTCTGTGGAACTTAACGCAGGCCAGATGGTAGAAGATATTCGTCTTGCTGTTAACGGCCGTGTAAAAGTAGAACACTTTGGACGTCTTGGAGGTATTGTTCCTGATCCAGATGAGGTTGTTGAAGCAATCAAAGAAAAACTAATTAAATAAAAAGACGTATGTTGAATTTGGATAAAATCAGATTGATTCTGAACATACTCTTTATGATCGGAACTTTGAGTACAATCATAATCTACTTCACTGTTGAGGATCAGATGGTAATGTTTATCGTTTGTTGCTTTACAATTTTTGTTAAATTCATAGAATACGCATTGCGAATCACTCAAAACAGCTTGAAAAAAAATAAGAGGAGGAATGACGATGACTAAAGAAGATATAATCAAACCTGAGAACTTAGTATATAAGAAACCAAAACTAATGAACGACAACCCGATGCATTATTGCCCGGGATGTAGTCATGGTGTAGTACATAAATTAGTAGCCGAAGTAATTGAAGAAATGGGTATGGAAGACAAAACTGTGGGAATTTCTCCTGTAGGATGTGCGGTCTTTATCTACAATTACATTGACATTGACTGGCAAGAAGCTGCTCATGGACGTGCTCCTGCTGTTGCTACTGCTATCAAACGTTTATGGCCCGACAAACTGGTATTTACTTATCAGGGAGATGGTGACCTTGCTTGTATCGGTACTGCTGAAACAATTCATGCTTTAAACCGAGGTGAAAATATTACAATTATCTTTATCAATAATGCTATTTACGGTATGACCGGCGGTCAGATGGCTCCTACTACACTAGTTGGAATGAAAACTGCAACCAGCCCTTATGGTCGTGATGTAAAGCTGCACGGATATCCACTTAAAATGACTGAAATTGCTGCTACTTTAGAAGGTACAGCTTATGTTACCCGCCAGTCTGTTCAGACAACTGCTGCAATCCGCAAAACAAAAAAGGCTATTCGCAAAGCATTTGAGAATTCAATGAACGGTAAAGGTTCTAATTTAGTGGAAGTTGTTTCAACTTGTAACTCTGGTTGGAAGATGAGTCCGGAAGCATCTAATAAATGGATGGAAGAACACATGTTCCCTTACTATCCACTAGGCGACTTAAAAGATAAAGAATAATCTAAAAAATCAGAGCAATGAAAGAAGAAATAATCATAGCTGGATTTGGTGGACAAGGAGTCTTGTCTATGGGTAAAATCCTTGCCTATTCAGGCTTAATGGAAAATAAAGAAGTTTCATGGATGCCAGCATACGGACCGGAACAAAGAGGTGGTACTGCTAATGTCACTGTTATTGTTAGTGATAATAAGATATCTTCTCCTATTTTGAGTAAATACGATGCCGCAATTATCCTGAATCAGCCTTCTTTAGAGAAATTTGAATGCAAGGTTAAACCGGGCGGAATATTAATTTATGATGGATATGGTATTATCAATCCACCTACACGTAAGGATATTAATGTTTATCGCATAGATGCAATGGATGCAGCTAATGAAATGAATAATGCTAAAGCATTCAACATGATTGTCCTGGGAGGATTATTGAAAATATGTCCTATCGTAACTATTGAGAATGTTTTAAAAGGACTGAAAAAGACTCTTCCAGAACGTCATCATCATTTGATTCCGATGAATGAAGTTGCTATTAAAAAAGGAATGGAATTAATTAAGAAAATATGATAGCTAAAATTAAGCAACTACTAGAAGAAGTTGAAGCATTAAAAGCATCTAATGCGGAAGAGTTGGAAGCTCTGCGTATTAAATATTTAAGCAAAAAAGGAGCGATTAATGACCTTATGGCTGATTTCCGTAATGTAGCGGCTGATCAGAAAAAGGAAGTGGGAATGAGACTGAATGAGCTGAAAACAAAAGCTCAGGAACAGATCAATGCCTTGAAAGAGGCTTTTGACAGTCAGGAAAGCGGTTCATGCGAATTAGATTTAACTCGTTCTGCATATCCTGTCGACTTAGGAACTCGTCACCCATTGTCTATTGTTAAGAATGAAATTATCGATATTTTTGGCCGTCTGGGATTCAGCATTGCAGAGGGACCTGAAATAGAAGATGACTGGCATGTATTCTCTGCGTTGAACTTCGCTGAAGATCACCCTGCCAGAGATATGCAGGATACATTCTTCATTGAAGCACATCCTGATATCATATTGCGTACACATACATCTTCTGTACAAAGTCGTGTGATGGAAGTTACACAACCTCCTATCCGTATTATTTGTCCGGGACGTGTATACCGTAACGAAGCAATAAGCTACCGTGCTCACTGCTTCTTCCACCAGGTTGAAGCTCTTTATATTGATAAGGACGTATCTTTCACTGATCTTAAACAAGTTCTTCTGCTTTTTGCAAAAGAGATGTTTGGTGCAGATACCAAGATTCGTCTTCGTCCAAGTTATTTCCCATTCACAGAACCAAGTGCTGAAATGGATATCAGTTGTAATATCTGTGGCGGTAAGGGTTGTCCTTTCTGCAAGCACACCGGATGGGTAGAAATTTTAGGTTGCGGTATGGTTGACCCTAACGTTCTTGAAAGTAACGGAATAGACAGCAAAGTTTACTCTGGTTATGCTCTTGGAATGGGTATTGAACGTATTACCAATCTAAAATATCAGGTTAAAGACCTTCGAATGTTCTCGGAAAATGATACTCGTTTCCTGAAACAGTTCGAAGCAGCAAACTAACTGATCATAAATAATTAATATGGGATAATGAATAGCTCAATGAACTGAATTATTCATTATCCTTATTTTATTATATCTCCTAATAATCATCTTATGGCAAAAGACAAGCTGGTTACCCGTAGCTATATATTTATTCTGGCTGCGAATTTTCTGTTGTACTTTGGCTTTTATCTATTACTACCGATACTTCCTTTTTACCTCACAGAAGTTTTTCATTCAAACAATGCAACTATAGGATTAATCCTTTCTTGTTATACTATAGCTGCACTCTGCATTCGTCCTTTTTCAGGATACTTACTTGATGCTTTTGCCCGAAAACCACTTTATTTATTCGCTTATTTTATTTTCACCGGAATCTTTGCAGGTTACTTATTTTCAGGAGTATTGACCCTATTCACAATCTTAAGAATTCTTCATGGTTTTGCTTTTGGTACTGTAACTGTTGGTGGTAATACAATTGTGATAGATATTATGCCTTCTTCGAGAAGAGGTGAAGGTCTTGGCTATTATGGAATGATGAATAACACAGCTATGAGCATAGGACCAATGGTTGGCTTGTTTCTGCATGAAGCCTACTCATTTGATGTAATCTTTACCTGGGCATTTGTATCTTGCAGCATCGGACTTTTAATGGCTTTTTTAATTAAAACTCCGGCAAAGAAAAGTGTAAAACGTGAAGCAATATCATTGGATAGATTTATTTTACTGAAAGGAGTTCCCGCCGGACTGGATCTTATGTTGCTATCTGTTCCTTACGGAATGACTACAACATACGTGGCTATCTATGCGAAAAGCATGGGGATAATGAGTGGCACCGGATTGTTCTTTACCTTTATGGCAGTAGGAATGGCAGTTTCGCGTTTATTTTCGGGTAAACAAGTTGATAAAGGACGGCTAATAAAGGTTTTAGCATGGGGAATGTATCTGGTTTGTTTCTGCTATTTTTTACTTTCGGCATGTAATATACTGATGAAGTATAGCAGTACAGGTACTACCATCTTATTCTTTTTAATAGCTCTTCTTCTGGGAATTGGTTTCGGAACAATGTTTCCGGCATTTAATACGCTTTTTGTTAATCTGGCTCCGAACTCGCAAAGAGGAACAGCAACCTCTACCTATTTAACTTCATGGGACATGGGTATTGGTATCGGTGTTCTTGCAGGAGGATATATTGGCCAAATAGCAACATTCGATAAGGCATTCTTTTTCGGAGCTTGCCTCACCGTGTTCTCTGTAATCTATTTCAAGAGGAAAGTTGCTCCACACTTTGAAAAAAATAAATTAAGATAATTATGAGAAAGAAAGAATTATACGATAAAGTGATTGAGTGGTTCAAAGAAAACATGCCCGTAGCGGAGACTGAACTTAACTACAACACTCCTTATGAATTGTTGGTTGCTGTAATTCTTTCCGCACAATGCACAGACAAACGGGTGAACATGATTACTCCTAAACTTTTTCATGATTATCCAACCGCCGAAGCATTGGCAGTAAGTACTCCGGAAGTGATATTTGAATACATCAGAAGTGTTTCTTATCCCAACAATAAAGCGAAACACTTAGTTGGCATGGCAAAAATGTTACATCATGAATTTCATGACGAGGTACCGTCCGACCTGGAATTATTGGAGAAGATGCCTGGTGTAGGAAGAAAAACAGCCAATGTTATTCGTGCTGTGGTCTTCAACAAAGAAGCAATGCCTGTAGATACTCACGTATTCAGAGTATCTAACCGGATTGGTCTGACTACAAATTCAAAAAGCCCGCTTGCAACAGAAAAAGAACTTGTAAAATACATTCCGGGTGAATTATTACCAATAGCTCATCATTGGCTTATTTTACATGGAAGATATGTTTGCATTGCAAGAAATCCAAAATGTGATAGTTGTGGTTTAAAATTGCTATGTAAATATTACAAAAGAGAATATCTTGTGATAAAATAGTAAGATAAAAGGGGAAAAAACAGAAAATAATTAAATAATATTTAATTGATAAGCTGGAAATAATTATAACTTTGCACTGCATTTAAGAAAAATAGAATTTTAAATAATAAGAGAATTATGCAAACAATTGAAAAATTCAACTTTGCCGGTAAAAAGGCATTCGTTAGAGTGGACTTTAATGTTCCATTGGATGAAAACTTTAACATCACTGATGACACACGTATCCGTGCCGCTCTTCCTACATTAAAGAAGATTATCGCAGATGGCGGTAGCCTTATTATTGGTTCTCACCTTGGACGTCCAAAAGGAGCAACTGACAAATTCTCATTAAAACATATTATCGCTCACGTATCAGAATTGCTTGGTGTAGAAGTACAGTTTGCAAGTGACTGTATGGGCGACGAACCTGCTGCTAAAGCTGCTGCTTTGAAACCAGGTGAAGCTTTATTGCTTGAAAACCTTCGTTTCTATGCTGAAGAAGAAGGCAAACCAAGAGGTCTTGCTGATGATGCAACAGACGAAGAAAAAGCTGCTGCTAAGAAAGCTGTAAAAGAAAGCCAGAAGAACTTTACTAAAGCTCTTGCTTCTTATGCTGATTGCTATGTAAACGATGCATTTGGTACTGCTCACCGTGCGCACGCTTCTACAGCACTTATTGCTAACTACTTCGATACTGACAACAAAATGTTCGGTTTCTTAATGAACAAAGAAGTAATCGCTGTAGAAAAAGTAATGAAAGACATTCACCGTCCTTTCACTGCTATCATGGGTGGTTCTAAAGTTTCTTCTAAAATTGAAATCATCGAAAACTTGCTTACTAAAGTAGACAACCTTATCATCACTGGTGGTATGTCTTTCACATTTACTAAGGCAATGGGTGGTAAAATCGGTTCTTCTCTTTGCGAAGACGATAAATTGGAATTGGCTCTTGAGCTAATGGAAAAAGCTAAAGCTAACAACGTGAACATAGTTCTTGCTGTTGACTCTAAGATTGCTGACAAATTCTCAAATGAAGCAAATACTCAGTTTGTTGCGGTTGACGAAATTCCTGATGGATGGAGTGGTTTGGATATTGGTCCTAAGAGTGAAGCTATCTTTGCTGAAGTTATTAAGAACTCTAAAACAATTCTTTGGAATGGCCCTACTGGTGTCTTTGAATTTGATAACTTCGCATCGGGCTCTAAATCAGTAGGTGAAGCTATTGTTGAAGCAACTAAGAACGGTGCATTCTCACTTGTTGGTGGTGGTGACTCTGTTGCTTGTGTAAACAAATTCGGTTTAGCTGATGGCGTTTCTTATGTATCTACTGGTGGTGGTGCATTATTAGAAGCTATCGAAGGAAAAGTTCTTCCAGGAATCGCAGCTATTCAAGAAGCATAATTCTCCCTAGGGAGTAGATATAGAGAAGAGAGTGCTTCAAAAGTTAAAGCGAATCCCTGGATTCGAAATACTTTTGAATCGCTCTCTTCTTCTTTTTTGATATTTTTATAGGATCTACGCTTTATGAAAAAATATATTTTTATCATTAGTATTATCCTTACCACCTCTTTTTTTATTTCCTGCAAAGGAAAAGAAAAGGTTGTAGATAAGAATGAACTTCAGGAAATAACTCTCGGTGTGATGCAGTCAATGGATTATGTTCCATTTACCGTAGCTCAGAAACAAGGAGTATATGATTCACTGGGATTAAAAGTAAACTTTATAAAATACTTGTCCTCAAATGACCTGGAGTACGACTTCAAATCAGGCAAATTAGACGGTGCCATAACCGATTTAACAAGAGCTATAACTCTGCATGCAAATGGTTCCAAATTAAAAGTCATAATGAAGAATGACGGAATTCTATATTTGATTGCAGGAAAAGAATCTGGAATAAAAAGACTTACAGACCTACGAAAAATGAATATTGGTGTTTCAGAAAATACCATAACAGATTTCTCTACAGATATAGCCTTAAAGGAAGCCAACATTCTTACTGTGAACGTAAATAAGCCTAATATAAGCAAAATAACAGTCCGCTTGGACATGTTGCAGAACGGGCAAATTGATGCAGCTTTCTTCCCCGATCCGTATGCAACCATTGCTATAAAGGATGGACACAAATCAATAAAATCGACTAAAGACCTGGGCATTAATGCAACAACTACTATCTTTTCAGAGGATGCTATAAAAGATAAGAATAACGAAATTATGGCATTAATACTTGGATACAATCTCGGCGTAAGCTTTATAAAAAGTCATCCGCAAAATGAATGGATAGAAACTCTTTCTGAAGATTTCGATTTAGCAAGATCTGTGGTAAAGCAGATTCCATTACCTGATTATCATCAAGCCGAACTTCCTAAAATTAAAGACGTAAAAGCCACTATTGGATGGCTAAGAATTAAACAGCTGATTCCCGAGGACTATAACGAAAAGAATCTGGTAGATAGTACGTTTATTAATCAGCCATAACGCATCATTTTAAAACTTACAGGAAAGCTTATTTAATTCTTGTACAAAAGAATAGATTCTTCTGTACAGAAGATTTAATTGTTTTGTACAAAAGAATGCAATCTTTTGTACAAGAATTCTTTTAGACATGCCCTTAAAATCATAAAGAATAAAGATTAGGATAAATTAAATCGGCTAATATGAATATTTTTTTATCTTTGTTTGTTATAAAAGAAAACTAATAGCACAAAACAATGAACGAAGCAGCCATTAACGAAGAATATGAACGGATTGTCCATTTCCTGGATCAGAAAAGATTATCTGAAGCATTAAACCGTATGGAAGTTTTTACTCAGGATATGTCAGACTGGGGGCTAAAAAACTCGTTGGAAGAATTACAAACGTCTTATAGATATATGTTGCAGTACATGCAACAAGGAACCACAGATCCTGAACGTAATAATCTCTACAGAAAACTATTGGCCACGGCATACAAGCTAACTGACAAAGCCAAAATTGGTAAACTCACTCCAAACTCTACTGAATATTATTTTGACCGTAGAAGATATCATAAATTTATTCCTCTCCGTACGCTTCCGGCAGTACAACTGGAACTGGAAAGTTACACCGAAGATATGGCTGTGGGTAAGTTACTTCATTATACAGAAAAGCAAGCCGCTGAATTGGCAGCTATCCGTAAACGTCATGAAACTGCTGTATCAGAACTTTTCTATATCCTTTGGTTAGCCGACCATTGGGAAGCACAAGAGGAAGAAGAGGCACGCAACTTCCTGCAATCTTCATTGGTTCAAATCAATGATCTTTGTTTGTTTGTCAGCGCATTGACTTTGAGTTTGATGCAATACTTCGACATTCGCAAATTCATGCTGTTGTTTGATGCATATCAACATAATGCAAACGATATAAACCAACGGGCTATCGTGGGATTAGCACTTATTATCTACCGTTATGATAAGCGTTTGTCTTTGTATCCTGAAGTAACAGCCCGACTGAAATTACTAAACGAAGATGCTATTTTCGCTAATAACCTGAGTGTTATACAGATTCAGCTTTTGCGTTGCCGGGAAACAGAAAAGATTGATAAAAAGATGCGTGAAGAGATTCTTCCTGAATTGATGAAGAATCCAAACCTAAAAAATATTAAGTTCAACGATGAAGCTCCGGATGAAGAGAGCGGACAAAACGATAAGAATCCTGATTGGGAGGATTGGATGGATCAATCCGGACTCAGCGATAAGCTTAAAGAGATGAATGAGCTTCAGATGGAAGGTGCGGATGTTTATATGAGTACCTTTGCCCAACTGAAAACTTACCCTTTCTTTAGAGAAATGGCCAACTGGTTTTATCCGTTCGACATGCAGCATTCTTCTGTTGTACAAACTTTCTCAACTACTCCGGTAAAACGAGATGTATTATTGGACACCATTTATCAGTCGGGCTTCTTTTGCAACAGCGACAAGTATTCTTTCTGTTTCACTATGATGCAGGTTCCCGAAGCTCAGCGTGAGATGATGGCTCAACAATTTGAGGCTCAGAATGAAGCTATCAATGAAAGTAATAGTTATGATAAGATTCTGGCTTTTGCCCAACATGCAGATACCATTAGTAATCAGTACATACACGACTTATATCGTTTCTTTAAGATTCATTCACGCAGACATGAGTTTAAAGATCCATTCATGGAATCTTTGAACATGCAACATTGCGTTACGCTAAAAGATACAGTTAGCGATACCAGCAACCAGCTTACTCTTGCCGGATATTTCTTCCACAAGAATTATCTGATAGAAGCATGGCTGCTTTATGAAGATATTGTTAAAGACAAAAAAGGCGATGCTGAAATCTATCAGAAGATGGGTTATTGCATGCAAAAGAACAAGGGTTATGAGAAAGCAATTGAGGCTTATATGCAAGCTGATATTCTGAAGCCCGACAGTATCTGGACAAACAGGCATCTGGCTATGTGTTACCGCCAGCTAAACCAATTGGATAAAGCACTTCTTTATTATCAGAAAGTTGAAGCTGCCCAACCGGATAATCTAAATGTACTGACACAGATAGGCCACTGCCTGGTGGGACTCAAAAGATATGACGAAGCTTTGAACTACTTCTTCAAAGTTGATTATATTGATCCCGAACTACCAAAGATATGGCGTGCAATTGCCTGGTGTTCTTTTGTAATTGGAAAACATGAGCAGGCTATGAAGTACTACAATAAGTTACTGGAAAAAGAGACTCAATTGCTCGATTATCTGAATGCGGGTCATGTGGCCTGGAGTTTGGGACAGTTAGAGAAAGCCGTAAAAATGTATGCCACCAGTCTTGCTATGAGCGATAATCAGGAATCATTCCTCGAACTGTTTAATAAAGATAAAGAAGACTTGATTAAGCAGGGCATTAAAGAGGATGATATTCCGCTAATGCTAGACTTGTTAAGGTATTACCGATAAGAATATATAACAGGAAAGGGACAATACCTCCAAAGGAAATCACTTTCTCATTTTTTAGTGGTATTTTGTTCGCACATACAATACTCCTTTATGGTTAGCTTGCAAGCACCAACATAGGTAATTTTCGGATATAGCAAAGCTCTGAGAATGGTTTCATTCTCAGAGCTTTGCTTTTTTTATTTATAGAAGTGTTGCGTATTTAAGGTAACTCAACGAATAAACCTCTTGAGATGACTTTTGTCAGCTTGTTGCAAATGTAATTTGTTTAGTAAATAGATGTTATAACACTGGGTAATCACCGTAATCTTATTAAAATATTAAGAATGTCCAATCCTATTATTTTGTACAAAACTATATCTACCTGTTTTATACAAATTTAGCCAATTTTTATTTTAATAAAATGTCCACTAATATTTTTGCCTATTTTATCATTTAATGATATATTTGTCACAAGTTATTTATCTAGTACATCTACCTAGATAATTTACATATATATATTATTGATAGATTGTCGACATTTCTATAAGTTTAAAATTAAATTAAAAATGATTATGAAAAAGCGATGTTTATTTGTGTTGCATTATTCATTTCAGCATAAGCTATGAATGCTGCTGAAGAAAGTGAAAATGCGAAAGGAATGGAGAGTACTAAAGTAGACGAAATTAATGCGCCAATTGTTGATAATGTAGAGGAATGTGATCAAGTTAGTACTGTATTTGTAACATCTTGTGGGAAAAGTGCAGTTCTTACTACAGATCATGAACTATCTAAATTAGAAGTATGTATATTGATGGATAGATACGAAAATATATATTGCTCGGAGGATATAAAAGATTAGTATAATTTTATCCCTAGGTTTAATAAGACCTAGGGATAAAATAAATAAAAGATAGTTATATGTTATTTAAAAGTGAAATTTATGAATAGAATTTTTATTATAGTAGTTCTTCTTTTTATAAAGCTATCATGCTTTTCTCAGCAATCTATTGATTCTGCATATTTAAAGGTTACATACTTAGAGGATTTTGTTAGAAATGCTGATAATCTAAGTAAAAAAAGTTATGATGAATTAGTTTTGAATATTGGAGAATATAGTTCTGAATTTTATAGTTTACGTGAAGATCGTGTAATGCAAATAAGAGATAGCGTTTTAGCTGCTGGTGGAAATGGCTTTCAAGCCTATGATGCTTGTGCTGATTTACCGAGAAGTAGGCAAAAATTTCGCTTATACAAGAACTTATATTCAGATAATAAGCTGATCTATATTGACGAAGTAGACGCTAATCTATATTATAAATATAATGAGACAATAGAAAAACCTGTCTGGACTTTTTTGCAAGAGAAAAAAGAAATTCAAGGCTATGCTTGTCAAAAGGCAAAAACTAAATTTAAAGGACGAGAATGGGCTGCATGGTTTACCACAGAAATACCTGTATCTGAAGGACCATGGAAACTTTGCGGATTACCCGGCCTGATTCTGGATGCTGTTGATAGTGATAGCCTCTATCATTTTTATTGTGTTGGAGTAAATAAATTATCAAAGAAAAGACCGATTAAGATCTTTAAAACAAAATATGTTGCTTGTGATAAAAAAGAATTCTATTCAGCAATGAAGCAGATGTATGAACAACCTCTTGAATTCTTTAAACGTTTTGGCGCAACAACAGGAAAAGTTACAGATGCAAATGGTAGACCTGTAAAATTACCAGTGAGAAAATATGTAGATATGGAGGTATTGGAATCTGCTAAAAAATAAGAATGAGAAAACTACTATTGGCTTTATTGGGGATTGTAGCTCCGTTTACATTATATTCACAGACTTTCAGTGGAAGAGTAATTAATAACTCAACTGATAAACCTATTGAGATAGTTTCTGTGAGGCCTATTGCAAATACAATCTATTTAGTAAATATGAATCGTAAATTTAGAAATAATTATTGTAATCTCATTAAAATATTAAAATGTCCAATGTTATTTTTGTTACAAGGGCGTCTTTGGACACCCTTTTTAAAATATGCAAAATGAATAAAATTAGAATATTATTAATAACAGTATTGGGGTTATGTAATTTGCCATTATTTGCTCAAGTAAAATTAGATACTGCTTACCTTCAAGTAATTTATTTAGAAGATTATGTAAAGAATGTAGATACTAAAAAAATGGGCTATGATGAATTATTCTTGAATATTGGTTCCCATATATCTGAGTTTTATAGTAAAAGAGAATCTCAAGTACAAAATATAAGAGACAGTGTTTTTGCAATAGGTGGAGATATTTCACAAGCTACATCTCTTACCGCTGATATTCCTCGAAGTTACCAGTATTATCATGTATATAAAAACTATCCTTCTAAGGAGATGCTGACTTATACAGATAAAGTATTATTTGATTCTTACAGATATGAAGAACCTTTAGAAAAACCAGTATGGACTTTACTTTCAGAGCGAAAAGATATTCAAGGATATTTGTGTCAGAAAGCTATGGCAGCATTTAAAGGAAGAAAATGGACAGCCTGGTATACTACTGAAATACCAATTTCAGATGGGCCTTGGAAGCTTAGTGGATTACCCGGTCTAATATTGGACGCTGTGGATAGTGATAGTCTTTTCCATTTTTATTGTGTCGGAATCAGACAATTAAAAGAAAGTATACCTATAAATATAAAAGGGAAATTTATTAAATGCTCTAAGCAGGAACTATACGGAAAAAGAAAGCAATTAGATGAGGATCTAGTTGCATATATGAAAAGCATGCCTCAGATCACAAATGTTATTTTGAAAACTCCTGAGAAAACAAAAACTAATAAATATTTAGACATTGAAATTCAGGAATCTGCTAAAAAACAAGAATGAGAAGAATACTATTGGCTTTATTGGGGATTGTAGCTCCGTTTACATTATACTCACAGACTTTCAGTGGGAAAGTAATTAATATTTCAACGAACAAACCTATTGAAATGGCTTCTGTAAGTTTGTTGCAAACAGATAGTATGACTATTGCTTTTTCTATGGCTAACAGTAGTGGTCGTTTTTCTGTTACTGTTCCAGATGGAAAAAAGGCAAAGTTTATTTGTGTATCTTGCATGGGATATGCACAAAAGTGGATTCCCGTGCAGGGATATAATGAAGGTGGTGAAATACGGCTGAATCCTAAAGATATAATGATAAAGGAGGTGAAGTATGTTTCCAAAAGGCTGACTCAGAGTGGTGATACTTTAACTTATTCAGTGAGTGGCTTTCGCATGCCTCATGACAGAACTATTGGTGATATATTAAGGAAATTGCCAGGTATTGAAGTGTCTAGTGATGGACAAATAAAATATCAGGATAAACCAATTAATAAGTTTTATATTGAGGGGATGAACTTACTTGATGGTAAGTATAACTTGGCTACAAATAACTTATCGGCAAAGGCTGTGAAAAGTGTTCAGGTTCTGGAAAATCATCAGGCTATAGCGGCATTGAAAGGTAAGAATTTTAGCGAGAATGCAGCACTGAATCTGGTATTGGAAGATAAAGCTAAAGCACGTATTCTTGGTACAGTAGATGTAGGACTCGGAGTTGAAGATAAAAGTGGAAATGCTTTGTGGGATAACCGTTTACTTAGCATGCTTTTTAATTCCAGAGTGCAAAATCTTAGCATGTATAAAAATAACAATACGGGACATGACGTAAGTTCGGAGCTGAAAGTACTGACTATTGATAAGATCAATCAGTTGACACTGGCTGACGAAAGTAATACATTATCTTCTCTATCGGTTGGGTCACCGGATCTTGACCAGAACCGCCATTATAATAATGATTCTCATTTGCTTACTTTCAATAACTTGTGGCGGATAAAAAAGGAGACTGATTTACGTGTTCAGGCAAGTTATTTTCATGATCATGAAAAACAGGATGGAAGCTCATTTACTACCTATTATCTTCCCGGGCAAACATTGAATATAGATGAGAATATGCATGCCGTTCATTCTAAAGATGAGATTGAGGGAAGTGTTACTTATAATGTAAACAATACCAAAGTGTAATTGAAAAATAATTTGAAGTTCAATTTTAATTTTGCTGATAACAAAGGGTGGATGTTAACTAATGGGGAATTAACGGATCAAAATTCAGATCTTGATAAGCAAGTATTCTCGAACGACTTTCAATTAATACGGAATTATGGAAAGAATGTTTTCCGTATTTGTAGTTTGAATAAATATAGTAACCTTCCTCAGCATCTTACAATAACTCCTGGTCAGTATCCCGACTGGCTGAACGGAGGAAATGAATATGACTTTATGCAACAGGATTTACGGTTGCGCTCGTTTGTTTCACATACATATTCCTCTTTTCAACACAAATTACTGGGAATGTATATTGATTATAAAGCTGGATTGAAGGTAAAAAGTCAGTCCTTACACTCTGAATTAGGTGTTTCGGGGAATAACTTTCCGGAAGCACTGAGAGATTCTTTTCTTAATCGCTCCCGTTTTACTGAAACAGATTTATATCTGACTCCTTCCATTAGTTATCAGAATTACAGTTTTAAAGGAAAAGTGGAAGTTTCTGCGAATCTGAATAGTCTTTATCAGCATAATGGAACTATGAATAAGTATAGTGGTACGGAAAATCATTTATTATTTGAGCCCAATATCTATCTTGAATATACGCTTTCTGCTCTTTGGAAGATAAATGGATTATTTTCTTACCAACATAGCTACTCGGATATACATAGTCTTTATCCCGGCTATGTATTTACTTCATATCGAAATGCTTCTGCGAATAACAATGCTATTTCGCTCACAAAATATATAAATACGAATATTTCTGTAAACTTTAAGAACCCAATCAAAGGTTTCTTCTTTGATTTATCAGGGAATTATTTTCCTGGTCATAGAAATACTCTTATGTCATCGAAATTTAATGGCATTCTTCAACAAACAGTCTACCTAAAGAAAGATGTTGACAGTAAAAATTATGGGGTAAACTCTACTATTAGTAAAACATTCTCTTTCTGGAAAACTTATTTCCGACTTAATTCTGCTTACAATGCTTTTGAGGATGCCAAATTATGGAATGATATTCTTACCAGATTTCGTTCTGAAAATATAAGTTCGTCTTTATCTCTGTCAATGCAGCCCTGTCGTTTTGTTGACTGGGAAATTAGCTCTTCCTATTTCTATTATAGAATGAAAACGCTGGAGCCTCAAGAAACAGAGTATACCCCGGTAAGAAATTTCCAACATAAATTTTCTTTTAATGTATTTCCATCAGACAAATGGCAATTTAAGTGGACCAATGAATATTATCACAGTTCTGATAAGAATCTTAAAAGTAGCTTTTTCTCAGATTTGTCATTATCTTATATCATAAAAAACAACGAATTGCAATTCTCGGCTATGAATATTCTCAATAATACTAATTATGAACGAAAGAGCATTGGAACGTTAAGTGAGTATTTAAGTGTTAACAGACTACGTCCCCGTCAGTTCGTACTAAAGTATTTGTTTAGTTTCTAATCAAAAATAAAACAGGCGGCCGATCTGGCGGCCATTCGTCGATATAATGAGACTGCAACATTTGAACAAATATTTGGTAATTTATTTATACCATACAATAAACTATTTATCGGTCTATTTGATATAACTCTGGTAAATTATAAATTTAACAACAAGACTATCAATAAGTTACACAATACAAATCTGGGAAATAGCATTATCCTTCAAAAATAGAAAAACAACTAGAAGAAACAGAGGGGGTAACAAGGGTGTACCTTCTGAAACCCTTTGGTAGTAGGGGTGACAAATTTTATACCAAGACATATAAAAGAAGTTTTTATCAAAGTTTGTCACCACCATTCTAAAATATACACAAACAATTTAGAGAATAAGAAAAATCCGGGCTATTAGCTTTTAGAAGCGTAGTCCGGATTTTCTTATATAAATTCCCGTTTGTTATAAAGTCTTCAATTCACGATACAGTCGTTGAATAGGTAATCCCATAACATTAAAGTACGATCCGGTTATATTCTCTACCCCAATATAGCCAATCCATTCCTGAACACCATAAGCCCCGGCTTTATCCATTGGAAGATACTGATCTACATAATAGTCTATTTCTTCATCGGTTAATGTTGCGAATGTAACATCGCTCACCGATGAGAAACTTCTTTGAAATGTTTTCGTTGTAAGACAAACACCTGTATACACCTGATGAGTTTTACCCGAAAGACATCTCAGCATCTCTTTAGCCTCATCCATATCCTGAGGTTTGCCAAGAACTTTGCCATCCAGCCAAACTATTGTATCGGCAGTAATAATAAGCTGATCAGGCTTGATAAGATGCATGTAAGCATCCGCCTTTCCTTTGGCAATATAAACAGGAATGTCCCCTCCTACCAAGGTTTCGGGGTACGATTCATCAATATCGGGCAATGTTTTTACGGAATATTTTATTCCTAATCCAGTCATCAACTCTTTTCTTCTGGGAGAGTTTGATGCGAGTATTATTTTGTATTTACTTAAATTATCCAGCATTCCTAATTCCATTCTTTTACCAGCCAAAGGCTTCTCCATTCATCCATTTACCCTGAGCCTTCAACACTTGCTCTACAACATCACGACCACAACCATATCCGCCATTCTTATGAGAAATATACATTGAAGCAGCTTTCACTTCAGGAGCAGCATCGGACGGACAACAAGGAAGTCCGCAGGTTTGAAGCACTTCCAGGTCAGGAATATCATCTCCCATAAAAAGAATTTCTTCATCAGTAAGATTATACTTATTCTTAAAATCGTTATAATCATTGATCTTTATGCTCGATCCCAGATAAAGGTCCTTTACTCCTAGTCCTTCAAAACGAACGCGTAAAGCATTTGTTCTGCCGCCAGTAATAATTGCCACTAAGAGTCCGTGCTTTACAGCCAACTGAATTGCATATCCATCTTTGATATTTACACAACGCATAGGCTCTCCGCTTGGATGTAATGGAATAGTCTCAGGACTCAATACCCCATCCACATCAAAAGCCATTGCTTTTATTTTCTTTAAATCGTAATTTATAGTACTCATAGTTTATGTATACTCTTACTAATCAATTTATAAATTTCCTGCATTTCAGGTTCGTTAGATAATAGCTCCAGATGCTTATTAATAATCTTCTCATCATAACGTACAGCAGGACCTGTTTGTGCTTCTTTAGGTGAGAGAACATGCGCTTTCCTTTCAGTCTCTTCTATTAACGGAAGCATATAATTAAATGGCATTCCGTATCGTTGAAGTAATTTTTCTGAAAGGGCATACATATGGTTAGTAAAATTACAGGCAAAGACAGCAGCCAAATGTATCTGTCTGCGCTTCTCTGACGAAAGTTCACTAACATTATTGGTTACACTACCTGCTAATTCTTTTAGAAGTAGATTATCTGTAGAGTTATTACTTTCAATAAAAGTTGGAATGTTCAGGAAATCAACCTTTCGCTGTTTACTAAAAGTCTGAAGCGGATAAAAAACGCCTTTTCGTTTTACTGATTCAGGCCAGATATTCAATGGTAAGCTACCTGAAGTATGCGCCATTAAAGCATTTTCTTTCCCCTTAATAATCTGAGGCATAAGTTCTACCAAGGCATCGTCTTTCAATGCTACAATATAAATATCGGCATCATTGATAACACTTTCCAGTTCTGTTGTATAATCAGCCTCAACAGCTTTTGCTAAGGTTCTGGCAGAATCTTCAGTCCGGCTATAAATCTGAGCTATTTTGATATGCCGGTCGTGGAAAGCTTCTGCAACATTGGTAGCCAGGTTTCCTGCTCCTATAAAAACGATTTTATTTTCCTTCATACTTATTAATATGTATCTTCTCCCACTGCAAATGTTCCTCATTAAAAGGTTTGCGTTCCATTCCTTTATGTCCTATAGCTATAACCGACAGAACCTGAAGTTGTAACGGGATATCCAATATTCCATGCACATATTCATCGGAAGACATTCCTGTAGCAGTAAATCGTTCACGGACTTGCACCCAGCAACTCCCCAATCCCAGATCTTCAGCCTGCAATTGAATCATAATAGAAGCTATGGAAGCATCTTCAATCCATACATCACTTGCTAATGGATCGGCAGCAACAACAATAGCCAATGCTGCTTCCGCAATAAAGTCTGCACTTTTGTCTTTGCACTTAGCCAGTTTTGCTAACGCTTCTTTATCATCAACGACTATAAATTGCCAGGGATTTGTACGTTTGGATGAGGGTGACATTAAAGCTGCTTTTAGTAAGCTCACCACTTCTTCTTGTTTCAGTTCTTCAGATGTAAACTTTCTGGTACTACGTCTGTTCTTTATCAATTCACTGAATTGTTCCATAATTATATTTGCATATTCGTTATTAACCGACAAATATACAACTAGGAATTTGATTTGTTGGTAAAAAAATATAAATTTGCAACTATATGGTATTTAAGCTTCTTACATATTATCACGCATATGATATTCCAGACTTACCTGGAGATAATGTATTTTATTCCAAAGAGATGTTTCAGATTTATGAAGCAACTCCAGGCTACACACCTATTCTGGTTGTAGCTTATAAAGGAACAAAGCCTATTGCCAAGATTCTGACTGTTCTAAGAAAATGTACTCGCTTTATTCCACCAAGCTTTATTCGACGATGCGAGATTTATGGAACCGGAGAATATTTTGATGATGAAATAAGCTCTGAAGTTATTTTTGATAAAATGCTTGAGTATATAACTGATATTGGAATCCAGGAATCTTTCATCTTAATATTCCGGAATCTGGAAAACTCGTTATTCGGTTACAAAACTTTCCGAAAGAATCAATACTTTCCTATTAACTGGATGCAAGTAAGAAGTACTCTTCACAACACTTCTGATTTGCTAGATAGAGTTAGCGTTTCTCGTAGAAGACAAATCAAAAAAGGCTATGCTAATGGAGCGTATGTTAAAGAGGCGAAAAGTATTGAAGAAATCCGTTCTTTCTCACAGATGCTTAAAATGAACTATTCATATAACATTCGTAAAAACTTCCCTTGTATTGAATACTTTGAATATTTTGATGAGAAAGCCGTACATAGTGGAATGGGAAGAATATTCATTGTGAAATATAAGGATAAAATAATTGGTGGTTCTGTACTTGTCTTTTCTAAAACTAATGCATATCTGTTATTTTCAGGAGGTATCAAAAAATCATATAAAAAACTATATCCCGGAGTACTCGCTATTTGGGAAGCCTTAAAATTTGCACAGAAAGAGGGTTATGAACATTTGGAATATATGGATGTAGGATTGCCTTTCAAGAAACATGGATACCGCGATTTTGTTCTTCGCTTTGGCGGACAGCAAAAAAGTTCTCGCCGCTGGTTCAGACTCAAATGGTCTTTCTTAAATAATTTTTTTGTTAGAATATACACATAACCTTTTTTTTACGTTATTATTTCTATATGATAGCACGGAATATTCTGTGCATAAAAAGAACGCATCAATATGAAGTACTGTGCACTTCTGGCACTTATAATGATATTCTTTCCTACAGCAATTATAGCTCAGGGAACAGCCAAAGTCTCCGGAATCGTAATGGATCAGGATAATAATTCCGTAGAAATAGCCAATGTACGAGTTCAGGGACAGATAACAGGTACTGTTACTGATCTAAGAGGCCATTATTCATTAACCGTTCCATCAAAAGACAGTATAGTTATTGTTTATTCCAGGTTAGGATATAATACAAAGAAAAGAGTATTAAAGAATCCAAAAGGTGAAATTACACTTAACGTTATACTACTCAATTCAGGATATGAGCTCGGAGAAGTTACTGTAACAGAAACAAAGAGACAAACCGGAATGACAGAAAGAATTAAAGCTAAAAATGCAAAGCTTATGCCGGATGCTTCGGGAGGAAATATTGAATCTTTAATTGCTACACAGGCCGGAGTAAGTTCGCATAACGAATTAAGCTCTCAATATAATGTGCGGGGAGGTAGCTTTGATGAGAATATTGTCTATGTAAACGGAGTGGAAATATATCGGCCATTGTTAATTCGCTCCGGACAACAAGAAGGTTTAAGCTTTATAAATCCGGATATGGTACAAGAAATAGGCTTTTCTTCCGGAGGTTATGAATCAAAATATGGAGATAAAATGTCTTCTGTTCTGGATATAACATATAAAAAGCCGGAACATTTGGAAGGATCTGTATCTACCAGTTTATTAGGAGCTAGTGCTTACGTAGGGTTTGCCACCAAACATTTTTCCATGACTAACGGCATTCGCTATAAAACCAATCGTTATCTTTTAGGAAGTTTGGAAACTAAAGGTGAATATGACCCAAGTTTCCTTGATTACCAGACTTATATAAACTGGGCTCCCAATAAGCGTTGGGAGTTTGGATTTATCGGTAACATATCCCAAAACAAATATAATTTCAAGCCAAAAGACCGGAATACAAAGTTCGGAACAATTTCGGCTGTTCAAGAATTCAAAGTATATTTCGGAGGGCAGGAAAGAGATTTGTTTAAAACCTATTTCGGTTCCGGAAGTATCACATATCATCTTAACCCCTACAATGATATCTCATTTATAGGGTCTGCTTTTCATACAAAAGAGCAAGAGACTTACGATATTACCGGAGAATACTGGTTAAGTTCCTTAAATGGAAGTACATCTACGGAAACTAGTAATGGTACTGAAACCATTGGTGTAGGAACATATATGGAACATGCCCGTAATTATTTGAACGCAGATGTACAGAATTACACTATCTCCGGAAGTCATAAGATTCATAGTAATCAAATTAAATGGGGACTGGAATTAAAAAAGGAATTTATAAAAGATAAACTTCGTGAATGGGAAATGAGAGACTCGGCAGGTTATTCTCTTCCTCACACAAGTAATGACGTTGAATTGATTTATAGTCTGGCTTCAAAAAATAAAATAAGAAGTGACCGTTTTTCATTTTATGCACAAGATGTATATAAGTTTTCCTCGAATATAGGGTTACTAACTTTAAACTTTGGAGTACGGGGAAGTTATTGGAACTGGAACAAAGAATTTATCTTCAGTCCACGTACTTCCATAGCGCTTATTCCAGAATTTAATGAAGATCTGACTTTCAGAGCAGCATCAGGAGTTTATTATCAGGCACCTTTCTACAAAGAGTTTCGAGATACTACTTCCATAAATGGAAATGCAACCGTAACACTTAATAAAGATATAAAATCTCAAAGATCCATTCATTTTGTATTAGCCGGAGATTATAGATTCAGAGCTCTAGGCAGACCATTTAAATTCACCACCGAACTTTATTATAAGAAACTAGATGATCTGATTCCTTACAATGTTAACAATGTGCACATAAGCTACTACGGTAAAAACATGGCAAGCGGATATGCTACAGGAATTGATATGAAATTATTCGGAGAATTTGTTCAAGGTACAGACTCCTGGCTTTGTCTTTCATTAATGAAAACTGAAGAACAGATAAATAATAAATGGATTCCTCGCCCCACTGACCAAAGATACAACCTCTCATTTTTCTTCAGCGACTACTTTCCCGGAAATAAAAAATGGAAAATGAACTTAAAAGCAACCTTGGCCGATGGACTTCCTTTTGGCCCTCCACATTCCGGAAGAGAAGAAATTGTATTTCGAACTCCGGCATATAAAAGAGTGGACATTGGCATGTCCAGACAAATTATTGACAACGAAGACGGAGACTATCGTGGGCGTATCAGCCGCCATATTCGCAACATGTGGATTGGCATCGATATATTCAATTTGCTAGGTATCAACAACGTAAATTCCTATTATTGGGTCACCGATATATCGAATAACCAATATGCTGTTCCTAATTACCTTACATCTCGTCAAATTAATATTCGTTTACTTTTAGAATTTTAGTCGCATAAACAACCAAAATAAAATGCTGAAAAATTTCTTTATTAAGAAGTAATTGACTTTCTTTGTACTGTTTTGTCCATAGGGATAATAGTGAATACTAATGAAAAATTAAATAATTATGAAGATTTCTCACATTGAACATTTAGGCATTGCCGTAAAGAGTATAGAAGAAGCTTTACCTTATTATGAAAATGTATTAGGTTTAAAATGCTACAACATAGAAGTAGTTGAAGACCAAAAAGTTAAAACAGCTTTTTTAAAAGTTGGAGAAACAAAAATTGAACTACTGGAACCAACTAGTCCAGAGAGTACTATTGCTAAATTTATTGAAAATAAAGGAGCTGGTGTACACCATGTTGCATTTGCAATTGAAGATGGAGTTGCTAATGCTTTGGCTGAAGCTGAAACAAATGGAATCCGCATAATCGACAAAGCACCTCGTTCAGGAGCTGAAGGATTACAGATTGCATTTCTTCATCCAAAATCCACTCTCGGTGTACTTACCGAACTTTGTGAACACTAATTTATTAACTTTAATATCATAAATTCATGAGTAACCAACTTGAAAAAGTAAAAGAGCTTATAGAACTACGTACGCAAGCTCGCTTAGGTGGTGGAGAAAAAGCTATTGAAAAACAACACGCGAAAGGAAAATACACTGCACGTGAGCGAATAGCTCAATTATTAGATGATGGAAGTTTTGAAGAAATGGATATGTTTGTAAAACATAGATGTACAAACTTCGGTCAGGAAAAGAAATCATATCTTGGTGATGGAGTTGTTACCGGATACGGAACTATCGAAGGTAGATTAGTTTATGTTTTCGCACAGGACTTCACAGTTTTCGGAGGTTCTTTGTCTGAAACTATGGCACAAAAGATCTGTAAAGTTATGGATCAGGCTATGAAGATGGGTGCACCTGTTATTGGACTCAATGACTCTGGAGGTGCTCGTATCCAGGAAGGTATAAACGCACTTGGCGGATACGCTGAGATTTTCCAACGTAACATTCTTGCATCAGGAGTTATTCCTCAAATTTCAGGAATTTTTGGTCCTTGTGCAGGTGGAGCTGTATATTCTCCTGCATTGACAGACTTTACTTTGATGATGGAAGGCACTTCTTACATGTTCCTTACAGGACCTAAAGTTGTAAAAACAGTAACAGGTGAAGATGTTTCACAAGAAGATTTAGGAGGTGCAAGTGTACACTCTACAAAATCTGGTGTAACTCATTTTACTGCTAAAACAGAAGAAGAAGGTTTATCTATAATTCGTAAGCTACTTAGCTTTATTCCACAAAACAACTTAGAAGAATCACCTCTTCTTCCTTGTGATGATCCAATTGACCGTTTGGAAGACTCTTTAAATGAAATTGTTCCTGACAGTCCAAACAAGCCTTATGATATGTATGAAGTTATAGGTGCGATCATTGACAATGGAGAGTTTCTTGAAATTCAAAAAGATTATGCTAAGAATATTATAATCGGTTTTGCACGCTTCAACGGACAATCAGTTGGTGTTGTGGCTAATCAGCCTAAATATCTTGCAGGTGTACTTGACAGCAATGCTTCACGTAAAGCCGGACGTTTTGTTCGTTTCTGTGATGCATTTAATATTCCTATAGTAACTTTAGTTGATGTTCCGGGATTTTTACCAGGAACAGGACAAGAGTACAATGGAGTAATTCTTCATGGAGCTAAACTGCTTTATGCTTATGGTGAAGCAACTGTACCTAAAGTAACCGTTACTCTTAGAAAGTCATACGGAGGTTCACATATTGTAATGAGTTGTAAACAACTTCGTGGTGACATGAACTATGCATGGCCAACTTCTGAAATTGCAGTTATGGGTGGTGCCGGTGCAGTAGAAGTATTGTATGCAAAAGAAGCAAAAACAGCTGAAGATCCTATTCGCTTTATGGCTGAAAAAGAAGAAGAATACACTAAGTTATTTGCTAATCCATACAATGCGGCAAAATATGGTTACATTGACGATGTTATTGAACCTAGAAATACTCGTTTCCGTATTATTCGTGCTTTACAGCAATTGCAAACTAAGAAGTTAACTAATCCAGCTAAAAAGCATGGAAATATTCCATTATAAGTAACTATAAAACGACAAGTTATGAATAAAATAAATAAAGGGATATTAATCATTTCATTGCTTGCAGGAAGCATTGGAGCGAATGCACAAAACCTTCGCACTGATGATTCTAAAGGTATAGGAATGGCCATTACTGCTATGATAGTTATTTTTATTAGTTTGATTCTTTTCTATTTTGTATTCAGGATAATTGCTAATATATCTATTCAATTATCTAACAAGAATACAATGAAGGTTAAAGGAATTACTGATAGAAACCAAGCTACAGGTCCGGAATCCGGAGATGTACTTGCAGCAATATCAATGGCATTGCACGAATATCAGGATAATGTTCACGATGTAGAAGATATGGTATTAACCATTAATAAGGTTAAACGTAACTATTCTCCATGGAGTTCTAAAATTTATACTTTAACAGAAACGCCACGTAAACGTTAGAAGCATTTTCAATATTAATTTTAAATTTAATAAAAGATGAAACAATATAAATATAAAATCAATGGAAACCTCTACAAAGTTACGGTTAACGACATTGATGAAAATAATATCGCAACTGTTGAAGTTAACGGTACACCCTACAAAGTGGAAATTGAAAAACCTGTAGCTCCTAAACCTGTAACTCGTCCGGCTGCTGCTCCTAAAACAGAAAGTGGCAAACCAGTCGTTTCTCGTCCGGCTGCAACATCAAACAAGAGCGCTGTAAAATCTCCGCTTCCAGGTATCATTCTTGAGATCAAAGTAAAAGTTGGAGATACAGTAAAGAAAGGAGATACTGTTCTTATTCTTGAAGCGATGAAGATGGAGAATAATATCCATGCAGACAAAGATGGAAAAGTTACTGCTATTAATGTAAACAATGGAGACTCTGTTCTTGAAGGTACAGATCTTATCATAATTGAGTAATAGTATGGGAGAACTTGGAACATATTTATCAAATAACTTAGCTGACTTCTGGAGTTATACAGGATTCGCAAACGCTACGCCAGGCGCACTCATTATGCTGCTTGTCGGGATGTGTTTAATCTATCTGGCAATAAAGAAAGACCTTCAGCCAATGTTATTGATTCCTATCGGTTTTGGAATACTTGTAGGAAATATACTTTTCATGATAGGTGCCGATTCTGGTTCTTATGATGATTCTGTATTCAATGTTTTATATCAAGGTCTGGAAAGTGGCTGGTATCTTCCATTAATGCTTTTAGGCATTGGAGCTATGACCGACTTTTCTGCTCTGATATCTAATCCTAAATTAATGCTTATCGGAGCAGCTGCTCAGTTAGGTATTTTCGGTGCTTATATACTTGCTATGGTTCTTGGAGTTGATCCTGCTCAGGCAGCTGGTATAAGTATTATTGGTAGTGCAAACGGTCCTATTGCTATATTCCTGGCATCTAAATTATCTCCGGAATTGATTGGTATCGTTGCTTTATCTGTTTATGCTTATATTGCTCTTATACCTGTTATACAACCACCATTAATGCGCTTACTAACCAATAGCAATGACAGAGTTATAAAAATGAAACCGGCTCGTCAGGTATCACATACTGAAAAATTAGTATTCCCTGTTGTTGGGTTGGTTCTTACTTGCTTATTGGTACCTTCGGCTTTACCATTATTAGGTATGTTATTCTTTGGTAATCTGCTTAAAGAAAGTGGCGTTACCCGTCGTTTAGCAGAAGTTGTAAGCGGAACATTGCTCGATATTGTAACTGTACTTTTAGGATTAACAGCCGGAGTAACACTTACAGCAAGTAACTTCTTCACAGTAAATACGCTATTCGCTATAGTCATTGGCATATTAGCTATCATTATTGCAACAGCTTCGGGCATACTATTCATTAAACTGACAAACTTATTCCTGAAAGATGGTAATAAGATTAATCCACTTATTGGAAATGCCGGAATTGCTTCTCCTATGGCAGCAAACATCTCAGAAGAAATTGGTTTGGAATATGATTCTACTAATTATCTTTCTGTACATGCCATGGGACCAAATGTAGCTGGTATTATTGGTGCTGCATTGGCAGCAGGAATACTTATGGGCTTTATTATGTAAAATAAAAACCACTTATATTAAAGCGTCTGCTCTTCTTAATGAATTGCAGACGTTTTTTTATGCTATAAATGAAAACGTTTGCATAAGCTCCGATAAAGAGAAGTTAAATATAAACTAAACATTATCGATATTTTATGTACATTCGCCTAAACGTAACATTTATTAATTTAATCATGAGAAAAACACTTTTATCTTTTATCTTGTTTATTATAGCAGTTAGTATGAATGCTGCCAGTAAAATAGATAAGATTGAGCCATCTTTCTGGTATGTAGGGATGAAGAACCCAGAGCTTCAATTGATGGTATACGGAAAGAATATCTCTTCGTGCGATGTTTCTGCAAATTATCCTGGAGTTAATCTTAGTAGTGTAGTTAAATTAGAAAGCCCTAATTATCTTATGTTATACCTTACTCTTGATAAAGATGTTAAGGCTGGTAATATGGAACTAACCTTTACTCTGGGAAATAAAAAAGAAATTAAATATTACGAGCTAAAAACAAGAGCTAAAAAAGGAGCTGAAAGAATTGGTTTTGATTCTTCAGACGTTCTTTACATGCTAATGCCTGATAGATTTGCTAACGGAAATGCAGCAAATGACAACGATAAAACATTATCGCCTTCTACAGCTGACAGAAAAAATCCGAATGCACGTCATGGAGGAGATCTTGCCGGTATAGAGAATCACCTTGATTATTTTAATGAGTTGGGCGTTACTGCATTATGGTTTACTCCTGTTCTGGAAAACAATATGAAAGGAGGTTCATACCACGGTTATGCAACAACAAATTATTATAATGTAGATCCAAGATTAGGAACTAATGACGAATATAAAAAACTGATTGATAATGCTCATAACAAAGGTCTTAAAATAGTTATGGATATGATTTTCAATCATTGCGGTTCTGAACATCCATGGTTAATAGATATGCCATCTCATGATTGGTTTAATTTTCCTGATTACGAAAAGAACTTTGTTCAAACTAGCTATAAAGTAATGCCACACGTAGACCCGTATGCATCGGATTATGATTTCAAAACGATGAACGATGGATGGTTTGTCCGTTCAATGCCCGATTTAAACCAGAAAAACCCACACGTACTTCGTTATCTTATACAGAACAGCTTCTGGTGGATTGAGTTTGCTGGTATCGACGGCATTCGTATGGATACATATCCTTATGCCGATTTCGACGGAATGGCAGAATGGATGAAAGAGTTAAACGAAGAATATCCTAATTTCAACGTTGTTGGTGAATCATGGGTAACCGAGCCTGCATATACAGCTTACTGGCAAAAAGATTCCAAGCTTGCAGCTCCACGCAATTCAAACCTAAAGACTGTAATGGATTTCAGTTTTTACGATAAAATGAATCAGGCTAAAAATGAAGAAAGCACAGAAGACTGGAAAGGATTAAACCGCATTTACAATAATTTTGTTTATGACTACCTCTACCCTAACCCATCATCAGTAATGGCTTTCCTTGACAACCATGATACAAACCGTTTTCTGGAAGATGGAAATGATATTGCCGAATTAAAACAAGCTGTAACATTGCTGCTTACTATTCCACGTATTCCGCAACTCTACTATGGCACTGAGATTATGATGAACGGCCGAAAAAATGTAAGTGACGGATATGTACGGAAAGACTTTCCAGGAGGATGGACAGGTGATGCAAAGAATGCTTTCACAAGAGAAGGACGTTCTCTACAACAAAATGAAATATTCGATTATATCAGTAAACTTCTACATTGGCGAAAAGATAATGCTGTGATTTCTGAAGGAACAATGAAGCATTTCATTCCACAAAATGGTATTTACGTCTACATTCGTAGCTTTGAAGGAAAAGCTGCCATGGTTATTCTGAATGGTACCAATAAAGAACAAGTGCTTCCAATAAAGCATTATAATGAAGTACTAAACAATAATGCTACAACCGGCAAGGATATTATCAGTGAAAAGAATGTTGATTTGACTAAAGACATAACACTCAATCCAAAACAATCAATGATTATTGAATTATAAATCAATAAATTATAAAAAAGAAGTGGCTGTATTTTTAAGGTACAGCCACTTCTCTTTTATATTGATTTACTTATTAACTTGCAGTTATAGGAACAGGATTCGGAGCTTGTTCTTTCTTTGCCGTACTCTTATTAGTATCAGGAAGACCATTCAATAAAATCTCATTATGATCACATTCCGGATTTATAGCGTTTACATCTACATTTCCACGAATACCATCTATCCTTCCCTTACGAGTATATTGCCATATATGCCAATTATTGCCATCAGGTAATATCGGATTTCCATCTCCGTATTGAGCAATAAAAATTTTATACTCTTTATAGCGATCCACTAAATAGCGATTATAAAAAGAGGGCATTGTGTATAATACAGGCTTCTTTCCATAAAGAGCTTCCACTTCATTTAGAAAAATCTGAAGATTCTTATGAAGTGTATCAGCAGTCCAATATTTACATTCTTCAATATCAACTACAGGAATAAGATCCTGAGTCTCCTTATTCACCGTTTGCTTAAAGTTTTCGAACTGCTCCTCGGCCGAAGACTTGGTTGAAAAGAAATGATAGCTCCCCACTAATATGCCCTTTTCTTTTGCCAGCGTTACATTCCTATTATAGCATTCATCTTTAATAGTAGCTCCTTCGGTAGCCTTTACATAAACAAATCTTATGGGATTATTTTCATAATGAGTTACCTTATCCCAATCAATCGTCCCCTGGTAATGAGATACATCAATTCCACAAATTCCTTCCACGATTCTTGGAGGAGCAGGTGCAACATTAATATGTGTACGTGCTTTAACTCTGCGATGACGATGTCTCTTCTTACGGGCATCAGCATCTGGAGAGAACAACAATAATAACAGGGATAATATGATTGATAAATATTTCTTCATTAGTCTTGGAAAATTAAAATACACCGCAAAGTTAAGGAATATATTCAGAGGATCATATTTTTTAATTATTCTTTATAATAGATTTGTTTTATTTTATAAATAGACCGTTTATTAAGCACAGATAAAGTGTTTTTTCACCTTATAATTATCATTTGGTGTACACCTTTCACCAATATGCACTACGCTATATTTCCGTTAAGAGTACACCTTTTGCAAAAAACAACATTAAAGATTGCTTTAGATATCAAGAATAAATCAATTAATCTTTTTTTAATATTATAAATTCAAATAAAAGAAACATCGAAACTCTTTTTCATCTATATTTGCCCACATTTTAAAAATTAACTGAATTCAGAAACAAACTACTAGAAAAAAATGGGAAAACAAGTATTCCAAACTGATAACACATCAAGGTGGAGAAAGTTTAAATGGACAATGAGATTTTTCACTTTCATTGCGTGCATACTTATTTCTGCACTGATAATAATGCTTATTATTGACAAAAGCCCCTCCCTCCCATTCCGACATGATTACCGAAGTGTTGTAACAGCCTCTAAACCTTTCATGCAGGAATCAAAACTATCAAAGGAATATAAGGGATTCAGAGATTATATTTCTGATAAAAAGTTTCACTCCAATTACGAAAAAGAGAAACTTGAGGCTCAGGCCAGATATAAAAAGTTTGAAACTAACTTTAATGATAAAAACTCAAATAAAATATTAAATAGCTGGGACATGTTTCCTGCAGGATTACGTTCTGCGTTTTATGTTGCATGGGACCCTCAGTCTTTCTTCTCCTTAAAAAGGAATATACGTAATCTGAACCTCATAATACCGGAATGGTTTTTTATAGATCCTAAAACCGACGAGTTAAAAACAAATGTCGATGTACAGGGATATAAGCTGATGAAAAAAAGCGGCGTTCCTATAATGCCGATATTAAGCAACAACTCTGACCGCGAATTCCGCCCCGAAGCTATTGGCCGTATTCTTCATAATGAAAAAAAGAAAAAGAAAATAATCCAGCAAGTATTAGACCAATGTCTTAAAAACAAGTTTATAGGAATTAATATCGACTTTGAAGGTCTGAACGAATCTAAAAACGAGTATTTGCTTAATTTCGTAAAAGAAATGGCTGATGCCTTTCACAAAGAAGGACTTATTGTTACACAAGATATAATGCCTTTCAATGAAGATTACGATGTTGCTCAACTAGCCAAATACAACGATTACTTATTCTTAATGTCTTATGATGAATACTCATCAGACAGCGATCCGGGACCAATCAGTTCACAGAAATGGATTGAAGCTACTGTTGACGACCTCGCAAAGAAAGTACCTGCAGAAAAAGTAGTTCTTTGTCTTGGAGCTTTCGGCTACGATTGGCCGGCGGCAGCAAATTCCACACCTAACGTTACCTATCAGCAAGCATTATCAAGGGCTTATGTAAGCAAGTCGAAAATCAATTTCGACAACGACACCTACAACCTGAACTTTGCTTATAAAGATGATAAAAATACAGTCCATCAGGTTTACTTTACCGATGCTGCAACCCATTTCAATACAATGAGATTTGGTGCTGAATACGGACTGGCCGGTTTCGCTGTCTGGCGTCTTGGTAGTGAAGACAACAGAGTATGGAAATTCTATAATAAGGATATTACTAAAGATGCTGCTAAAAAAATCAGCAAGAAAGATCTGGAAGATGTAAAAATGGTCAAGGATGTCGACTATTTTGGCGACGGAGAAGTGCTTGATGTAGTAAATGTTCCTCATCCTGGAACAATAAAAACAGAAATTGATAGTACTGAGATGTTAATATCCGAGGAAAACTATATTAAAATACCAAGTACTTTTCAAATAAGAAAGTATGGAATAGCTCCACAAAAAATGCTAGCGTTAACCTTTGACGACGGTCCGGATGAAACGTATACTCCTAAAATTCTGAATATTCTCTCAAAGTATCATGTACCGGCAGCATTCTTTGTGATAGGACTACAAGCCGAAAAGAATTTGCCTATCCTTAAAAGAATATACAATGAAGGTCATTTAATAGGAAATCATACATTTACTCACCGAAATGTTGCTGCCATAACACCTCAGAGGGCGCTAATTGAGTTTAAACTAACCCGATTGCTTATTGAGTGTATTACCGGTCACAGCACGATTCTTTTCCGTGCACCATATAATGCCGATAGTGAACCTGTTACTATGGAAGAAATAATTCCGGTAGCACTGGCCAGAACACAAAACTATCTGGATATTGGTGAAAACATCGACCCTGAAGACTGGCAGGTGGGAATAAAAGCGGATACTATCTTTAAAAGAGTAGTCAAGGCTGTTGAAGAGCAACGCGGAAATATCATATTACTTCATGATGCTGGTGGTGAGACAAGAGAAGAGACTATAAAAGCTCTTCCTATGATAATAAAATATTTCCAGAAAAAAGGATATACTTTTACCAGCATTTCTTCTCTGCTGAACAAAGATAGAAATGTGTTAATGCCTCCTGTTCCAAAAGGTAGCGGATATTATATCATGCAATCAAATTTAGCTCTTGCTGAACTTACTTACTGGGTTGGCAACTTCTTAACTTCACTTTTCATTATATTTATTATTCTGGGTATTGCCCGATTAATATTTATGATGGTATTAACATCAAGAGAGAAAAGGAAGAATGTAGAATTCGATAGTCGGTTATTGGAGAACGCACCACTGGTATCCATTATTGTTCCGGCTTATAATGAAGAAGTAAATGCAGTTTCTTCACTCAACAATTTGCTGAAACAAGATTATCCTAACTTTAACATCATCTTTGTTGATGACGGAAGTAAGGATGAAACATATAAAAGAGTTTGCGATGCCTTGTCACAAAACGAAAAGATGAAGATCTTCACTAAGCCAAATGGTGGTAAAGCTTCTGCTTTAAACTTTGGTATTATGCATACCAATGCCGACTATGTGGTTTGCATTGACGCTGATACTAAGCTTTATCCTAATGCTGTATCGTTAATGATGCTTCATTTTCTAGATAATACCAGCAACGAAACTGTTGGAGCTGTGGCCGGAAACGTAAAAGTTGGTAATCAGATTAATATGCTTACCAAATGGCAAGCTATAGAATATACTACCAGTCAGAACTTTGACAGACTTGCCTATGCCAATATTAATGCAATAACAGTTGTTCCGGGTGCTATTGGTGCATTTAAAAAAGCAGCAATTGATGAAGCAGGTGGCTTTACAACAGACACACTGGCCGAAGATTGTGATTTGACAATACGCATCCTCAAAGCCGGATATAGTATTGTAAATGAAAACAAAGCGATTGCTATGACTGAAGCTCCGGAAAAGACCAAACAATTTATCAAGCAGAGAACAAGATGGACATTTGGAGTGATGCAAACTTTCTGGAAACACAGAGATACCTTGTTTGACAAGAGGTACAAAGGCTTAGGAATATGGGCTATGCCAAACATCCTTATATTCCAGTTCTTAATTCCATTTTTCTCGCCATTGGCCGATATATTTATGCTCGTTGGTATCTTTGCCGGCAATGCTACAAAAATTGGAATATATTATCTGCTGTTTATGCTGGTTGATATCAGTATATCTGTAGTAGCCTTTATCTTTGAAAAAGAGAAAGTATCCAAACTTATCTGGATAATACCGCAGAGATTTGTTTACCGCTGGATAATGTATATTGTTCTTTTCAAGAGCTTTAAAAAGGCCATTAAAGGTGAATTGCAAACTTGGGGAGTTCTGAAAAGATCGGGAAATGTTGCAGATTTGTAAATTAAATAATTAGCAGATACAGAAGTTATCTTTTAAAACTAAAAAAATGGGGTTGTCCGCTTTTGGATAACCCCATTTTTTATGCCTTTTTCATTAAGTTCCTATCTGAAACCGCTTTCAAAGATTCCGTTCTCAAAACTTAATTTTACTTTTTGAACAGCCTCATTAGTTTATAAAACAGCATGTTCTATTTCATTACCTTTGTAGAACTAAAGGTTCCATCAGTATATTGAGTCCTCACAATATAACATCCTTTTTCCAAACTGATATTATCTAGTTCTGATGCACTTTTCAATTTATTAATCAATATTCCATTAACTGAGTAAACATAGACATTACTAACCTCTTTCGGAGAAGTGATAATATCATTTATACCAGAAGACAGTGTACTGAAATCTGTAAATATCTTGAATTCATGAGCAGGAACCATGATAACCTGACTAGTAGAAACAGAAGAAGGTACATTCGTTATATAATTATACCATAGACCGGAATGAGGGAATGTTACAGTAAGATTTTTATCTGTACTAGTGAAATTGCCAACAACAACCATGTGTTTTTGTTTGTCTGCCGACTCAATGGTAATAAATCGACCATTAGTCCAGTTAGTAGTTTCAACCTGCCAGCTAAAAGTAGAACTAGATGAAATCAGATCAGGATAAGATTTCCTAAGCTTAGCCAGTTTACTATATACATCATACAAACCTTTACGAGCTGTATCATCATAATAATCCCAAAGCACAGGTTTTTCACCAACACGTCCGTTATTATTAATGGATATATCATAGCCCAGTTCTCCAAATTGCCAAATCATCTTTGGTCCTGGAACTGTTAAGAAGAAGGCAGCGTTGGTAGCAGCCTGTTTCATTCTAACTGATAAGTCTGTCTTTATAGTTCCATCTCCCCAGGTTAGCGCTTTATAAGAAGCTCTTTCTTCATCGTGACTTTCCATATATCCAACCAGACTTCCGGCAGGCATACTTGATGTTCCCGCATATAAACCTGTAAAAGCATTCTCTGTACTATATCCCATAGCTGTTTGACAATAAGCATTATTCATATTACGCCAAAGCATAATACCCGCACTTCCAAGTTCAGATTCTTCAGAAGTTTCAGCTAAGTGTTCGCAAATAACATAAGCGCCCGATTTACGTTTCCAAACTTCAGATGCCATGCGCTTTAAGTTAGCAATACGAGCTGCATCATATCTGTTTGCCCAGTAATCATCGGATCCATGTATTGTATTGGAAAATCCTTTAGTGAAATCATATCGAAAACCATCTACTTTATATTCATTTATCCAATAACCGGCAACACTATCAACTAAAGCACGAGTATAAGTACTTTCGTGATTAAAATCATACCCCCAGGATAATGAAGGATTACTTATGTTGGAAGTCTTGTTGTACCATGGATTATTAGCAGAAGGTGTTCCGTCGGCATCTGCATAAAGTTTAAAGAAAGGTGATTGCCCATAACTATGATTTAAAACCATATCAATAATTACTGCCAATCCTTGCTTGTGACATTCGTCAACAAAAGCCTTCATGTTGTTTTTTGTTCCATAGTATTTATCAACTGCAAAATAGAAAGAAGGATTGTAGCCCCAGCTGCTATTTCCATCAAATTCATTGATAGGCATAAGTTCTACAGCATTTACACCCAGCGATTTTATATATGATACCTTTTCCTGAGCTGCTTTAAATGTATGTTCGGAAGTAAAGTCACGAACCAACATTTCGTAAACAATCAGTTGATCTTTGTTCGGACCGGTAAAATTGCTTACTTGCCAATTATAAGCCGCTTGTCCTGTTTGCAAAACAGAAACTATACCTTCGGCCTTACCAGTTGGATATTTTTTAAGATCTGGATATACTGTTGAAGGGATATATGAATCATTCCATGGATCAAGTAGTTTATCAGCATAAGGATCTGCTATATAGATAGCGCCATCCACTACATATTGAAATGCATATTCCTGTCCGGCCGTTAGCCCTGTCAATTTAATCCAGAAATATTCACCATCTTTTTTTAATTGATATTGTGGCACCAATTTCCAATCATTGAAATCACCAATTACATAAACTGTATTTTTATTAGGAGCCTGAAGAACAAGCGTTGCTTCAGTATCACTATTATAATTGATACCCGGCCTTGCTCCAGCCGGTAAAGTTGCAGTTTCTGTTGTTCCCAGAACATTTACTGTGATAGTATCTGAAACCGTTACAGTTCCGGATTCTGCAGAAACAATAACTGTAGATGTGCCTACAGTTGTAAAAGGATGTGTAGCAGAAATAGAAGTAGTATTACTCTGTGATGCTATCTGAGTTCCATCTACAAAAAGTTTAAGAGTAGCAGCAGTAGAGCTGGAAGCCGTCATTGAAAGAGACTCTCCATTATTAACGGCAACCGGAGAAGTAGAAGGTGTATCAAACCTGACTGTAAGTCCAGCCTCATGCACATCTACAAAAATATCTTTAGACCCAGTATCTTTTCCCTCTTTTGAATTATCAGAGCTACGAAATACAAAAGCCATTTTTTTAATGGTTTCGCCTGCAGGTACTCCATAATAAGAACGAATATCAGGAGTAATAGACAGCTGCCATTTGTTATTGCCCAACGAAGTCAGCTTATATTTTGCACTATTATTTCCCCACGTTGGAGCATACTTCCAATCTGAAGAACTTGTACTTTTATCAGTAATTACACCGGTATGAGCATAAACATCACCCGTGTAATCTTTTAGCCCTTGAGTTCCTTGTGTAGCATCGAAAACAATAGTTACAGCTGCATTCTGAATAGGGAAAGCAGGAGTCGTAGTGACAATTTGCGCGGATAACGGCAATATCAATAATACAAAGAAAAATAAAGAGTATAGTTTTTTCATAAGCTAGTTGTTCTAAAAGGATAAAAGGCCGCCCGTTAAGGGACGGCCTTTCTATCTAATTATTTTATAAATAATCAATTCTTAACAATGGAATACGTATAAGCTTTTGGATTACCTAAATTCAATGTGATAGTATAATTACCGGCTGCGGTAACTGAAATATTATCACCACTATAAGTCAGGTTACTTGTTGATCCGCCCAAATTTATATCCCATGCATCATTAGCACGGAACTTGAATGAACCGACTGCCAAATCTGTGGTTACAGACCATGAACTGTTTGCTGCATTAAATGTCATAGCAGTAGAGGTATTCCATCCACCAGCTGTTGCATCACCAATAAGTCCCCATGCGGTCTTTGTTACAGTATAAGTAGCAGGAGTTGCACCCAGATTAGCAGTTAATCGGTAGAATCCAGCATCAGTAACTGATAAATCCCCACCAGCTGTGCTAAGAGTTCCATTACCTCCATCACCATAATTTGGTCCATCCCAATTTGGTTGAGTTGCAAACTTAAATGCCTGATTAGCTTCTGTGAAGTTTACATATCCATCATACTTCATATCGTAGTTCTGACAATAAACTATAGGAGCCGAAGCTGGGTTCCATCCCTGATGTGCACCAGGTACATAAAGTTGAAGAACCATATCGCCAATATACTCAATTTTATAAGTATACTCCATCATATTCAATGTAATCTTCACGTATCCAGCCTCTGTTGCAATCTTTCCAGCCCCTGGATTAGTTGCTGTCAACGAACCAGTAGTTGAAGAATCACCATCTGTGGCAACACCTAAAACACCATCAGCCCAAACATTTCCTGCATCTACATTAGATTGTGGGATAATCTTCCAATAGCAATCCTTAGGAACCTTTACAACTGCAGTAAAATATGAATCTTCATAAACATCCTTATCGCTGTGAGTAAATTTAATAAGCTTTGTACCATCCCAATCGTTCATAGCACCAATCAGATAATAAGCAGATTCAATTTTCGGAGCCTGAGGAGTAACAATAATATTAATTGTATCTGAAGATGCACGGAACACCTGACCATTGGTTTTCATATAAGCATTAACAACACCTTTCATTGTTCTTGCTAATGGACGTTTGCCAAATAAAGAGTTAACAGCCGACTGAATATCAGCCTTTGCTACTTGTCCACTCTTATCCAAAGCCAAAGTTATTTTCTTATCAAGAACAATATCAAATCCTGTTATAGTCTGTCCCTCACTCACTGCCGGAGCAGTGAATGAGCATATCTTAACAGAATCAGTAGTTACAGTCGCCAAATCTATTGTTGTTGCAGACGCAGCAGTAGCTGAGAAAGTAACAGTTTTACCATCTTCCTGCTCCCAACTTTGAGGAGCAGCAGGGTCTTCATTGAAGTCTTCAGTACAAGCTGTAAAAGTTGTAAGAGCAGACAGCAATAAAAAGGTATATAATGATATTTTTTTCATACTAATTCTTAATTAAATGTTACTATTCATACTTACCTGTACCAGTCATAAAGTTTAAATAAACACGTTTATCTTTATCTACAATATAACGAGTTTGATCACCACCAGTTCCGCGATAAGAAATTTTCCCATCAGCTACAACAAATTCAGCCTTCCACCAGTCAGTATCTGTAAGTTTTACACACATACGAACTTCGTCAGTTGCTATTAATTTAGGTGATATAAAGAATCCAGATCCATCAGCAGGAACAGTAAATGCATTTTCATCTTTTACATCCCAACCACCAGCGGTATTACCCATCAAGTAAACTTTTGGAGGATTAAATTCAACGGTGAATTTAATATCACGGCCAACAACAGTAGATTTTACTACTACTAAATACCATCCGGCCTTTGCTACTTTTATATTATCGGTGCCACTAAGACCAGCATCAGCATTGTCAAGCAAAATTGCAGATGAACCAAATTCACTACCGTTAAATATTTTTTCTACATTGAATTTAAGTTCACCATCAGCAGTAACATAAATCATACTCCAGAATGTACCATTATTATCATACATAGGTACCATTGAAATTGAATTAGTAGCCCAGTCCCAACCACCAATACCACTACCAATGATATTCATTGTTGCAGGTATAACAACTGGAGGAAGAGCAAAATGTACTCGCACTTTATCTAATTTTATAGCATTAGAATAAATTGCAGCCGCACCATTAGTCAATGCAGCTTTTAAGCGAATATCAACACCGGTTGTAAGTGGAAAATCTGCTTCTGTTTTTCCATTAGCCAATGCCAAATTAGTCGCAGCAACAGCAATTTCAGATGCATCTACGTTCATCTTAGCAGTTGTATAAGTAGTAGAAAGAGTTGTATAAGCACCTTCAGTAGTAAAATCATTATTCAATGAAACCTGAACTGTGTATACGGTTACCGCTGCAAATCCATAATCAGGCTGAGAGCAAGTCAACTCGATACTTGAGGATTTTTGCAGATCATAAACAGCTGTTGAATAAGCTGGAGTATTCAGCACAAAGGTTGTTGGATCCTGTAGTATCGGATTTTCGTCTCTATCATCTTCACAAGCTGTGAAGAGAGACAATCCTAAGAATAAGGAAGCCAATATCGTTATTTTTTTCATATTCATTTCTTTTTATCAATTAGTAAAAATAATGTTGAAACCACTCACTAATAACCTGGATTCTGAACTAAATTAGTATTAGCTCCCATATCATCAGCAGGAATCGGGAATATATTATATGTTTCAGAGATAGATTTACCTGCTGCAACGCCACCTTTCCAAGGCCATAAATAAGATGAACCGGAATATTTACCAAAACGAACTAAGTCTGTACGACGTTGAGCCTCAAAGAAGAATTCACGTCCTCTTTCATCTAATACAAAGTCTAATGTAAGGTCGTTAGTTCCAATAGAAGCAGTAGCAGGATTTGAATATGAACGTTTCCGAAGATCATTTACATATTTCAGAGCTGTAGCTTTATCGCCACCAGTTCCACCTCTTAATACAGCTTCAGCATAATTCAAATAGATTTCACCTAAACGGAATAATGGAAAATCTGTATAAGCAATGTTACTAGCAGGAAGTGAACCATCTTTATTAACATTATAGTATTTAACTACAGGAATACCATTATTTGTATACAATGAAGGACTCTCTATTTCAATATTAGTAGTCAAGTCTGTATAAAGCATTGACTTTCTGGTATCGTTACTATATCCATTTTCCTTTTCAAATGTTTTCAATAAAGAAGATCGTCCTCTGTTTCCCTGCCATGCACCAACAGCATTAACGGCGGCTTGCATACTTGAAGGTTCCCCACTACATAATAAGAAAGTCATACCTCCCCATGTCTGAGTATCTACACCTTGGTAACGAATTGGAAGAATCATTTCTTTTGAGTGGTCATTATCAGCTTTAAACATGTCAACATATACAGGTTCCAAAGTATAACCAACTGCAATTACTTTATTACAACAAGTAATACATTCAGTATATTTATCAGTACCAATATAAGTCTTTGCATTCAGATATAAGCGTGATAATAATGACCAGGCTGCAGCCTTATTTGCATGACCATAACTTGGATTATAACCAACTACAGGGTCTTGCATATCGGTTGCACACTCAGTCAGTTCTTTTTCTACATAAGTAAACAAATCATTTGCCATAATTTGTTGAGGTAATGTAGTACCAACAGTACTTTCCTCTGTTACATAAGGAACGTTTCTAAACATATCAAGAAGATAATAATATGCAAGTGCACGCATAAAACGAGCTTCTGCACGATATGTTTTCACAGCACTCTTAACAGTTTCGTCAGCACCACGAGAATTCAACTTATCATCAGTTGTTTCACGAAGAAATGCATTTGCTAAATTTACCTGATAATAAAGACGATAATAAAGACCCTTAATAAATACATTAGATGAACTCCATGTATTATTGTTAAAATCAGGAATACCAACATCGTTCCAGCAGCAATGAGCCTCATCTGTTGTAAGTTCCTGCAAATTCCAAAGTCCACGTAAGAAAGAGGCCTGACTACCACCATCAACTCCAGCTACGTCAGAGTCACCATCTCCTCCAGAATTTCCGCTCATTGCAAGACCTGCATAAATTTTAGCAAGACTCTGTTCGTAAGCATCTATCGTATTACTAAAAACAAGCTCTGATACCACATCTTCCGGATCTAAAGGCACCGTATTCAAATCGTTGGTGCAAGATGAGGTTCCCATTATTAAACTAATAAATAATGCGGAAGCTAAAGATTTATATTTTAATGTTTTCATATATATTACAAATTAGAAGTTAAGACTCAAGCCAAGCATGTATACACGTGGGTGAGGATAAATATTATTATCAATACCATCATTATTGAATTCAGGATCAATACCTTTATACTTGGTTATCACAAAAGGATTTTGAACTGTACAATAGATACGAGCTGTTTGATTACTACTAAATATTTTATTAAATGTATATCCCAATGAAATATTATCCATTCTCAGGAAAGATGCATTTTGAACATAATAACTTGATTGATATTGTGGATTAACAAAATTAGTAGTTAATGCACTGTTCTTTCTGTTTTTCAAGAAACCTGAAGGGTCAAATGCTGTTGCTGATGATTCACGGTTAGATTGCACGTTGTTATAAGCATAATTGCCAATATTAGCACGCAAAGCAAACTGGAAGTCCCAATTCTTATATGATAACTGAGAAGACAATCCCATAAATACATCTGGAGCAGCTTTTTTATAACGAATCAAATCTTTTTCATCAATCTTTCCATCAGCATTTCTGTCAACGTAAACACCTTCTATTGGTGAACCGTCCTGATTGTAAACTTGCTGATAAACATAGAACGAGTTAAATGGACAATTTACACTATGAATCATTATTTTATTACCAGTTCCACCATCTATTCCTCCGTGAATTACACCAACATAATTTGGATCATCATTAATTGTCAGCTTTGTTAATTCATTTTTGTTATAAGAAATATTATATCCAACAGTCCAATTCCAGTCCTTTGTAGTAACAGGGTGAGCATTAACAGTAAACTCAATACCTTTATTTTCCAATTCACCCATATTAGTAAGCAATTCATTACTAAAATTAGTACCGGCAGCAATAGAAACCTTATTCAACAAATCTTTGGTCTTTCTATAATATAAATCTATAGAACCTGTAATTTTGTTGTGAAGGAATCCATAATCTAATCCTACATTGTATGTAGTTGTTTCTTCCCATTTCAGCTTTGAATCATAAGCTTCGGGGCGAATAAGAGCAACCATTTTATCACCAAAGAAGTAATTAGCTCCAGCTTTACTATAAGTATATCTTGCCATATAAGGATAATCACCTTGATTAAGATCTTGCTGACCTGTGATACCATAACCTAAACGAAGCTTCAAATCAGAAAGAACTTTTGAATCTCTCAAAAATCCCTCTTCATTAATCTTCCATGCGAAAGCTGCAGAAGGGAATAATCCCCAGCGATTATCCGGATTAAAACGAGATGATCCATCATTTCTTAAAGTGAAAGTTAAAAGATAACGATTTAATAATGAATAGTTTAAACGTCCAAAGAAAGATACTAAGTAACTTTCTGATGAGTAATCATCTCCATTTTTATAAGTTGGTGTTCCTTTTTCCTGTGCCATTGCAACAGAATACGGATATTCATTGGTTGTTTTATTATAAAAATGTTGCCATGAATAACCAGCCATAACATCAATATTATGAATACCTAACTCTTTTTTATAATTCAAATAAAAATCAAGTAAAGTATTACGTTTCAATTGATAATAATGTCTGTTATCTCCCCAACCAGACTTATAGTTCCCCTGAACATAACTCATTGGAGAGTTATCTTCAACAATCACGTCTCCTTCTCCCTTAGATACATCATAACCTACATTCAGGTTAGCACGTAAATCAGGAAGGAAATGCATTTTATAATCAAACTGAGCATTACCAATACTTCTGTATACAGTAGATTCATCATGCTTTTGATTAAGAATAGCAACCGGATTAGCTAAAGCGATGTCGATAGGCTTACCATCGGAAGCTTTCAAAGACATATAATAACCATTTCCATAAGGAGTATTTGCATAAACTGGTTGAGTAGGATCAAATTGTGTTGCAGAACCTATAGCACCCTGATCTGCAAATCTATTTGTATTATAGATACCTTTTACATTCAACTGAACGTTAAGTTTATTATCAAAAAAGGTTGGGCTCAAGCTGATTGCACCTGTAGCACGTTGAAGATTAGATGTTTTTAATATACCATTTTCATTGGTATAAGCAGCAGAAACACGATAAGGCATATTTGGTATAGAACCAGATACACTTACGTTATGATCTGTACTGAAAGATGATCTAAAAATTTCTTTCTGCCAGTCGGTAGAAGCTGTTCCTAAAGCATTAGCCTGAGGACTAGTTTCTCCAAAACTTGTTTTTATATAATTAGTAAAAGTCTCAGCATTCATTAAATCTACTGTCTTAGTTTTAGTACTTACAGAGAAATTTCCATCATAAGTAACTTTAACTTTGCCAGCTTTACCTTTTTTGGTAGTGATAATGATTACACCATTAGATGCTCTTGAACCATAAATAGCTGCGGACGAAGCATCTTTTAAGATAGTAAAACTTTCAATGTCATTAGGGTGAATTGTTGTTAATGGGTTTGCCATACCACTTATACTATTGTTATCAACGGGTACACCATCGATTACAATCAGCGGATCATTACTTGCTGACATTGAAGATCCACCACGAATACGAATAGAGGCTGCCGCTCCAGGAGCACCACCATCTGTTACAATACTTACACCAGCAGCTTTACCAATTAACAAGTCGGAAGCTGTAGTAGCCATACCTTTTGTTAATTTAGTAGCATCAATAGCTGAGACTGCCCCAGTAAGGTCATTCTTCTTTACTGTACCATAACCAATAACCACAGTACCCTCAAGCATTACAGCATCTTCTTGCAAAACGACATTCATCGTTTTCTCTGCTTTAGCTTCAGTTGTCTTATAGCCAATAAAAGAAATAGTAATGATAGAGCCCTGAGGTGCTTGTAGGCGGAATGCTCCATCAAAATCGGTAATAGTTCCAGTTGTTGTACCCTTTACAGCAACATTAGCACCGATAATTGGTTCCCCCTTTGCATCCCTTACAAATCCCGTAATGGTGACTTGCTGTGCAAAAGCGCTCACAGACAAGAACAATCCCATCAATATAGGAAGGATTGTTTTCACGAGTTTAAGATTAACTTGCTTCATGCATTTAAAAATTAAAGTTAACAATATTATAAATAATTGATTTCTCTAAGAAAGAGAGGAATGAATCGTTAAAATTCATTTCAACTACTCAACAAAAATAGAGTTTATTAACTATTACTTGTGCGAATGATGTCATGATTTCGTTACTTTTGCTCTGCAATCGTTTGCATCTCAAATATACACCTATTATTTAACTATAAAAAACAATCTAGAGCAATTATTCTATTTTTGTATGGAGATCACTATAAAAATACATAACCTTGGATTGAAACCTATAAATCAAATATGAATAACAAAACGCAAATCACAATCAAAGATATAGCCAAGGCGTTAAATGTCTCTCCATCTACAGTTTCAAGAGCACTTAAAAACAACCCTGATATTAGTGAAGAGACTAGGAACTCTATAAATAAGTACGCGCGCGAACATAATTATAAGCCAAATGAACTGGCTATGAATTTACGCACAAGCCGATCAAACACAATTGGGGTTATTATTCCACAATTTGTTCATCATTTTTTCTCATGCGTTCTTGATGGTATTGAAGAAGTGGCTTCTAAAGCTGGTTACAATATCATTATCGCACAATCAAACGAAGAGTATGCCCGGGAAGTTAAAATTGTTCATTCCTTTTTAGCCGCACGAGTTTGCGGAGTTATTACTTCATTGGCTAAAGATACATCCCGATACGAACATTATCAAGAACTACTGGATAATAATATTCCAATAGTGTTTTATGATCGAATTTGTACCGGAATTAATACAGAACGTGTTGTTGTGGATGATTATGCCGGGGCTTTTTCCGCAGTTGAATATATGATTCAGACCGGATGCAAACGTATTTTGTTTTATAGCGCTCCTCTTCATCTAGAAATTTCTAAAAATAGAAAAAATGGATATTTGGACGCTATGAAAAGATATAAGGTTCCTGTTGATGATAGCATGATTAAAATATGCGATACACGAGAACAAGCCATAGCTATTACTCCTGATATTTTAGAATCGGCAAACAGGCCTGATGGTTTCTTTGCTATTAATGATGAAACTGCTTCCGGAATTTTGTATTCATGCAAATTAGCTAATCTTAAAATTCCAGAGGATGTTTCTATTTGTGGCTTCTCCGATGGAATTATAGCTCAGACAACTGATCCTAAACTCACTACAGTAGAGCAACATGGAAAAGAGGTTGGCGAAAGTGCAATCCATTTATTAATTGACAGACTTGAAAATAAAAATCCGGAAGAAAAGAGAAGTGGCAATAGAATTGTTAAGACCAATCTGGTAGTTAGGGGAACTACGAAATAAAATGGAATTTATAATATACTAAATATCAAACAATTAAAACAAAGCAGGTGGCAGAGGTGGCAGTAAAAAGTTATATTTTTCGGTTTATAAAATTAAATTTTGAAAATTCCGCAATTTGCAGAATTTTCAAAATTTAATTTCCAGAAGGGAAAAAAGTATTATTTTACTGCCACCTCTGCCACCTGATAAAATTTATATAATTAATAATCAGGCAATTGCAAAAGCCAATAGTTCAACAATCAACATAAAGTGGTGTACATGGTGTACTTAAAAAGAGTTTTTTCAGATTCCAGAAAATTAATTTTGAAAATTCTGCAAATTGCGGAATTTTCAAAATTAGATTTCTCAGAACGAAAAAAGAGCATTTTATCTACACCATGTACACCACTACAGAATAAGCATCACTGATAATCAACACTATAGACAATGCCAATAATGAATTAAGGTAATTGTAGTAGGAAATTAACGATTAACCGGAATAAGTTTAGCAAACTATTGGCGAGTAAGCTGACCAATCATGTACAAGATTGGATGCAAACATGTACAAGATTGAACCCAAACATGTACATGTTTGAATAGGGTTAACCTTATAAAAATAATAGTTGGTATAATAAGATATAATAAACAATAATCATATAAAATCTAATAAAGAAGAATAATACAATGAAAACAAAACCAGACCTAAGTTTTTGGACACTATGGAACATTAGTTTCGGTTTCTTTGGTGTACAGATTGCATACGCACTTCAAAGTGCAAATATTAGTAGAATATTCGCCACATTAGGTGCCGATCCTCATAACCTTAGTTACTTTTGGATACTTCCTCCTTTAGCAGGAATTATTGTACAACCAGTGATTGGATCTGCCAGTGATAAAACATGGACACGTTTCGGACGCCGCATCCCTTATCTTTTTGTTGGTTCGCTGGTTGCGGTAATAGTAATGTGCCTTCTTCCCAATGCCGGCAGCTTTACCAAAATATTCAATGCAATGATCTTTGGACTTTTTGCACTCATGTTTCTTGATACATCTATAAATATGGCAATGCAACCATTTAAAATGTTGGTGGGCGATCTTGTAAATGAGAAACAAAAAGGATTGGCTTATTCCATTCAGAGTTTCCTTTGCAATGCAGGAAGCTTGGTTGGTTATCTTTTTCCTTTCATCTTTACATTCTTTGGGATCGGTAATATTGCCGAGAAAGGTATGATTCCCGACTCTGTTATTTATTCGTTCTATATTGGAGCAGCCATACTTATTCTTTGTGTAATCTATACAACCGTTAAGGTAAAAGAGATGCCTCCGAAAGAATTCGAAGAGTTTCATGGCATTACTGCTGCAGAGAAAAAGCAAAAAACTGATTTTATTTCTTTATTAAAACATGCTCCAAAAGTATTCTGGACAGTAGGTTTGGTGCAATTCTTTTCGTGGGCAGCTTTCATGTATATGTGGACTTATACAAACGGTGCTATTGCCGATAATGTATGGGGAACCACCAATACGGCATCTGCTGAATATCAGGAAGCAGGAAACTGGGTTGGAGTGTTGTTTGCAATACAAGCCATAGGTTCTCTCTGTTGGGCTGTTTTGCTTCCAATGTTCAAATCACGCAAATTTGCATATTCATTAAGTTTGCTTCTTGGAGGATTGGGCTTTATATCCACTTTCTTTATTCACGATCAGTATTCATTGTTTGCATCTTACTTTGCAATTGGTTTTGCATGGGCAGCAATGCTGGCAATGCCATTTACAATATTAACCAATTCAGTTTCAGGAAAAAACATGGGAGCTTATCTTGGTTTATTCAACGGAACCATCTGTTTACCTCAGATTTGCGCAGCATTAATTGGCGGTGGATTACTTCACCTGGTTGGTGGTAAACAAGTAAGTATGCTGGTTCTTGCAGGAATATTTCTTATTGTAGGAGCTATCTGTGTTTTTCTTATCAAAGAAACATTGGTACAACATGAAAATAATTAATCCGGAAAATTAGTTTTTAGCAGTTTTTATAATATTATTTTTATTATCTTGCAGCAAGTTTTCAGCAAATTAGCTTACAAGATAAAATGCACGGAGAACTTTATATGTACCTTAGTAGTACCTGATATAAAGTTCTCCGTTGTATTTTTCTTTAAGAGGCAACTATATAAGATAAAACACATCACTATTGTGAGCAAGAATTAAAAATACCATGAAAAGATTCCTAAAAACAGACGGATGGAATATTATTGAAGAAGAATTTCATATTAAAAACCAAAGAGCTTCCGAAAGCATTTTCAGTATTGGTAACGGACGAATTGGTCAGCGAGGAAACTTCGAAGAGACTTATACAGGCGACACACTTCAAGGATCGTATATTGCAGGTATTTATTTTCAGGACCGTACGCGTGTTGGATGGTGGAAAAACGGATATCCACGTTATTTTTCGCGTATGCCTAATGCTCCCTATTGGAGTGGCATTAACCTTAGACTTATAGACGAGGAACTCAATATTGAAGTATGGGATATAAACGAGTTTGAGCGTAAGCTTTTAATGAAAGAAGGCGTTTCGGAAAGGACTTTTACCGTAACTTCCCCAAAAGGATATACTTTACAAATACATGTGGAGCACTTTTATAGTATGGCTCAATTAAATCTCTGTTTGATAAAATACAGTGTTACTTCTGTAAATTATGAAGGTAAGATATCACTCCTCCCCTATATCAACGGAGATGTAATTCATGAAAGTTCTAATTTCAATGAAAAAATGTGGAATATCATCCTCGCAGAAACTACTCACGACTATGCTTTATTATGGGCGCAGACTAAACGTGAAGACTCTCAGGCTTGCTGTGCCACAACTTATCAGCTATTTAAAAACAATAAAGAAATAACTAGCCGACCGATTAGAATTGAAAAGGAAAAATTGGTAGGATTCAGTGTCGGATCTGATGTAAAACCGGGTGAAACCTTATCATTAATAAAATATACGTCTATTGTTTCTTCACTCTATTGTGATAGAAAAAAACTTGTGGAGGAATCAATTAACGAAACTCAGAAAGCAAAAAGTATAGGATGGGCTGCACTCTTAGATGAACAGAAGACAGAATGGAGCAAAATATGGGATATTATTGATGTAAAAATAGAAGGAGACGATGAAGTTCAACAAGCTATTCGTTTCAATCTATTTCAAATTCACCAAAACTACAAAGGCGATAACCCAAGCTTAAATATTGGATCGAAAGGATTTACCGGAGAAAAGTATGGAGGAAATACTCAATGGAATACAGAATTGTGCTGTATCCCTTATTACTTGTTGGCCGGATTTGAAAATCTGGCAATCAATCTTTTGCTTTACAGATACAATCATTTACCCAAAGCTATAGAAAATGCTGAGAAGTTAGGATTTACAAACGGTGCAGCACTTTATCCAATGGTTACCATGGATGGAGTTGAATGTCATAATGAATGGGAAATTACTTTTGAAGAAATTCATCGAAATGGTATCATTGCATACACCATTGATTTATACACCAACTATACCGGAAAAACAGATTACGTTGCTAAGTATGGTCTTGAAGTTCTTATTGGAATATCCCGATTCTGGAGTCAAAGGGTGAGCTTCTCTACTCCTAAGCAGAAATACGTGATACTAGGAGTTACAGGCCCCAATGAATATGAAAACAACGTAGATAATAACTGGTATACCAACTACAGTTGCATACAAAATCTTAAATCAACTCTCTACTATCTGGAGTTAGTAAAAAATAAATATCCGGATGATTATCAACGAGTTTTAAATAAAACCGACTTTCAACTAGAAGAAACTGAAAGATGGCAGGATATAATTGAGAACATGTGCTTCCCTGAGGACAAAGATAAAGGGATATTTGTACAACAAGATGGATATATGGACAAAGAACTTAAAGTTGTGTCAGACATTAATCCATCTGAACGCCCCATTAGTCAGCACTGGTCATGGGACAGAATTTTACGTTCTTGTTTTATTAAGCAAAGCGATGTTCTTCTTGGGATTTACCTCTACCGAAATTATTTTGATAAGGATGCAATTAAGAAGAATTTCCTCTTTTACGAACCACGAACACTTCACGAATCGTCGCTATCTTATTTTGTTCACGCTATCCTTGCTGCTCGTATAGGAGACGTTGATAATGCTTATGATTTATTCTTAAAAGCTACCCGTCTGGACCTTGATGATTACAACAATGATTTAAAGGAAGGACTCCACATCACCAGTATGCCTGGTAGTTGGCTGGCTTTAGTAGAAGGATTTGCCGGTATGAAGTTAGACAGGGGAAAGGCATCTTTTGAACCGCTTATTCCACCAAAATGGCAATCATATCAATTTAAAGTTAAATTCAATGGGTACTTTTTAGCTATAAAAGTAAGCCATAAAGAAATGAGTGTAAACAATCTTGCAGACACAGATGTATGCATTCAGGTCTATGGTAAAAACTATTCCATTAAGCCAAAATCTGAATTAATAATCGCTATAAACTGTTGATAAAAGAAAAAAAAGGAACATTTAAAAGAACGTGCTTAACAAATAATCTTTGTGAATTGTTTTTTGTTGTATATTTGCGTCCAATATGAAAAGGATATTATTAGTATACATACTCTTAATGACTCTATCTCAGGCATACGTTCATGCTCAGATAAACGAGTCTAGAATGGGTTCTCGTAAAGATAACGAGGCACAAAAAGACAGTTCACAAGTAAGCACAGCGGCAATTGACCCAAAACTTTTTATGTGGAATATTGATGAGCAGTTAGGCAATAGAAAAATGATAACTGCCGACACGATCTACCATAATTTCCATAATGAGAATCTTGTAGAAGGTATGACCGGACACAACAATTATCTGGGCAATCTTGGTTCACCATCAATGTCCAGTATCTTTTTTGACCGTCCGGTAGAGAGTTCAAGGTATTTGTTCATAGATCCTTATTCAAGTTTTTATGTTACCCCTCAGAATTTTAAATTTGTAAACTCACGTTTACCATATACCAATTTAACTTACTTTAAATCAGGATCAAAAGTAGATGGCGAAGAGCGTTTCAAGAGTTATTTCTCGGTAAATGTAAACAAACGTTTAGCTTTTGGATTTAATATTGATTACCAATATGGTCGTGGATTCTATACAGACCAGTCGACTTCTCATTTTAACGGAGCTCTTTTTGGTAGTTACATTGGAGATCAATATCAGGCACATCTTTTATACAACAACTTCAGTATAAAAATGATGGAAAACGGTGGTATAGCCGATGATCGCTATATTACAAATCCACTAGCCATGAGTGAAGGAAAAAAGCAATATGAACCTGCCAATATTCCGGTTAATTTCACTGATACATGGAATAAAAACCAGGACTCTTATGTCTTTTTGACTCACCGCTATAATTTAGGATTTAAAAGAGAAAAGATTAAGGATATAAAGGAATTAGATAAAATAAAAGAAGAAAAAAAGGGAAATGGCAAAAACGGTGAGAATGGTGAAGCCAAGGAACAGAAAGAAGAAAAAGTAATAGAATTTGTTCCGGTTACAAGCTTCATTCATACTATGAAATATGAAAGAGCTCACAAAAGATTTGTTGCATACTCAGAAGATAAAGATTATTACGAAAATACATATTTAAACGGGAGTAATCTTTCATCCAGAGATTCTACCAGTTATACATCTATTAAAAACACATTTGGAGTAGCACTTCTGGAAGGATTTAATAAATATGCACAAGCTGGATTAACTGGATTTATTTCTCACGAACTCCGTCAGTACAACTTAATGAATGCAGATTCCATTACTACAGATAAATATACAGAAAATGAAGTATATGTAGGAGGTGAATTATCCAGGAAAGAAGGCAGGCTGATCAATTATACAGCTATTGGAGAAGTGGGGATGCTTAAGGAAAGTATCGGTCAGTTTCGTTTAAAAGGAGATGTTCGCCTTAATTTCGGTTTACTGAAAGATACTGTTGCACTTGTTGCCCGCGGAAATATTAGCAACACATTGCCATCTTTTTATATGCGTCATTATCACTCAAACCATTTCTGGTGGGATAATAATGATTTCTCTAAAGAATTCAAAACACACGTAGAAGGAGAATTATCTTTCAAGAGATTAGGAACCAATATTAATATTGGCGTAGAAAATATTAAAAATTATACTTACTTCAACAGTAAAGCAATACCCGTACAGGCAAGCGAAAATTTACAGATATTAAGTGCATGTCTGAAACAAAACTTTCAGGCTGGTATTTTCCATTTAGATAATGAAGTGACTTATCAAAAGTCGTCGAACAATAGCATTTTACCACTTCCTGAGCTTTCTCTTTACCACAACTTGTATCTGGAAACAAAGCTGGCAAAGAAAGTTCTTAGCTTGCAATTGGGAGCTGATGTTCGTTACTTCAGCAAATACTATGCACCGGATTATACTCCTGCTATTGGAACATTTAATTTACAGGATGAAACAAAGACCGACAAGTATACTAAGATTGGCGGATATCCTGTCGTAAATCTATATGCTAATTTGCATCTGAAACGTACTCGATTCTTTGTAATGTTCTACCATGTTAATCAGAGTTCCGGTGGATCTAATTCTTTCTATGTACCTCATTACCCAATCAACCCTCGCCTATTTAAAATAGGTATTTCGTGGAACTTCTACGATTAATAACATGAAGTTAAAAGGTAAATATATTAAGTATTTGATTCTCGGGGTAATATTAATTATTATCGCTGCTTATTTTACCCGGGATGAATCTGAAATAGGAAAGCCACGTGACTATACTGAAATTAAAAGTTCCAAAATTCTTCGGGTGGTTACAGAATACAACTCTTTGAGCTATTATGTAGACGGAGATACAATCACCGGATTTCAATACGAACTTATAAATGCTTTTGCTAAGGATAAAGGGTTGCGTCTGGAGATAACCCCTGAGATGAGTTTTGATAAACGGTTAAAAGGGCTTTCCAACGGCAAATTTGATATTATTGCTTACAATATTCCGGTTACCACTGAACTTAAAGATTCAATTCTGCTAACCGCTCCTATTGTTCTTAATAAACAAGTCTTAGTTCAAAGAAAAGCCAGAAAAGGTAATCCTGCATTTATTAAAAGTCAGCTAGACCTGGCACATAAAATTCTGCATGTAGAAAAGGGCTCCCCTTCTATTCTTCGCATTAAAAATCTAAGCAATGAAATAGGCGAAGCTATTTATATTAAAGAAGTGGAGAAATATGGTTCAGAACAACTTATGGCTTTGGTGGCCCACGGAAATATTAGTTATGCTGTATGCGATCAAAGCATAGCTTTAGCATCAATCGATTCTTTTCCACAACTAGATATTCATACGGATATAAGTTTCACCCAATTTTATTCATGGGGAGTAAGTAAACACTCTCCTGTATTGCTAGATACTCTTAACTCTTGGCTTAAATCTTTTACCAAGAGCGAAGAATACAAGCGTATATATAAGAAATATTATAAAGATTGATTTAGTTCCAAATCTTTCTCTACCTGTTTCTGAGTTGCACTAAAATACTGAAACATCATTGATATTGATGGAAGCAACTGAGCCAGATAAGAAACAAAGTAACCTATCACACTCAACACAAACATTAAGATAGTGAAATAGGTAGGCAAAGTTGAAGTATTTCCATCAAGAATTGAACTGAAGGATAAAGACTGAACAAATGAACCAACTCCCCAGGGAGTGAATGCTATACCTTGAATAATTAAAGCAAATATTTCTGCCAGAATTAAAAGGAAAAATGTTCCGGCCCAATTGGGAATACCTAATTTAAAGCCTTTCTTCACTGCAGTCATTACTTTTATATCCTCAAACATGTAAATTTCTTGTGCGTAAGTGAAAGGTATAGTTATAAAAAGTAAGAATGGAAAAGTAAGTACTAACGTCCATGGAGAAAGGAATAGCAAGCCTGCTAATAAAGCCATGTAGACAATAAAAAGTAATGCCAAAACCAAACTGACAATTAAAAAGCGTTTGATATTAGCAACCAGCTTGCTTTTCATTTCTTTGAATGACAAGCGTGCAATAGACTCTCGCAATGAATATTCTTTTACCAATGCAAAAACTGTTCCTTTAAAAAGAATATCTCCGGCTATACATACCAATACTAAGGCAGATAGTAAAACTATATATTTGGTTAACCCCGAAGCTGTAATATTGCCTTGAACAATCTGTGCTGCAAAATTATTGTATACAATAAAAAACAATGAGAGAAGTACTGCAACAGGCAAAATTATAAAAGAGCTGAACTTAGCCAAAACTTTAAAATTATTTTCTATAAAATCGAATGCAGCAGAGAAGCGTCCTGCCAGGCTGCGTGATTTATAAAATACTATTTTTGATGTTTGATTTTCCATTTATAGAGCGTTTTTATCAGTTTATTCATGTTTTGTTATGACAAAAGTAATTAAAAACAATATATTTGCAATTCGATTAACTGTAAATTTTGTTATAAGATAAATAAAGAGGATTAACGAATATGATTAAATGGGGATTTATTGGTTGTGGAAACGTAACAGAAAAGAAGAGTGGACCTGCTTTTAAAAAAATAGAAGGTTCTACTGTTGTTGCAGTAATGAGCCGCGACGAAGAAAAAGCTAAAAATTACGCTGAAAAAAGAGGCATAAAGAAATGGTATACTGATGCGATGGAACTGATTGAGGATCCGGAAGTTGATGCTGTTTACATAGCTACCCCACCCTCTTCACATGCTACTTATGCCATTATGGCCATGAAGGCAGGTAAGCCGGTTTATATAGAAAAGCCAATGGCTAGCAGTTATGAAGAATGTACTCGTATCAACAGAATTTCGCAGGAAACAGGAGTTCCATGCTTTGTTGCCTACTACAGACGTTACCTGCCCTATTTTATAAAAGTCAAAGAATTGATTCATGAAGGAGCCATTGGAAACGTAATAAATGTACAAATACGTTTCGCCCAGCCACCATACGACCTAGACTACAATAAAGAAAATCTCCCTTGGCGAGTTCAACCAGATATTGCAGGCGGAGGTTATTTCTACGATCTTGCATCTCATCAGCTGGATATTCTTCAGGATATATTTGGCTGTATCCTTGAAGCTGAAGGTTTTAAAAGCAATCGCGCCGGTTTATATAAAGCGGAAGATACTGTAAGCGCTTGTTTCCAGTTCGATTCAGGATTGGTTGGCTCGGGTTCATGGTGTTTTGTTGCTCACTCTTCTGCAAAAGAAGACAGAATTGAAATAATCGGTGATAAAGGTATGATTTGTTTTTCTACATTTACATTTGATCCTATTGCCATTCACACAGAAAAAGGTAGAGAAGAATTTGTAATAGAGAATCCCGAACATATTCAGTTTAATCTCATTGAATCTGTTATTCATCACTTACAAGGAAAATCAATCTGTGCTTGTGATGGTATCAGTGCTACACCTACAAATTGGGTTATGGATAAAATCCTTGGTAAAATTTAGTTCAAAATTACTAAGTTATTATTGATGAAATTAGCGTTTGCCTTCTTATGCTTTCTTTTATCTTCAACATTTATTTTGTTGGCTCAGGATGAAAAAACAGACTTTTATAAGTTCGGAAAAGAACTGAAAGAGAAAGCTAAAGAAAATGTAAATACAATTGGACATAAAATAAACGAAATTGATTCCAGTTATGTTGAGCCAAATAAATTCAACTACGCATTTATGTTGGAGAATAGTAACTGGTATGAATATTATATATTTGAAAGCAAGGAAGAAAATCCTCAGCGATTAACAATCTCACCCAACATGAGTTATAAGCTAGGCGCATACTTTGGGTGGAGATGGATTTTCCTGGGATGGTCTGTGGACCTGAGTGATTTTTTTGGAAATAAAAAGCTGTCAAATAAAAAAACAGAATTTGGGTTAAGTCTTTATAGCCCCATGATTGGAGGCGATGTTTATTTCCGAAAAAGTGGTAGTAATTTCAAGTTGAGGAGCACGAGTGGTATTTTTGAAGACAATGAATATCCGGCTATTGCTACAGATATTAATGGCTTTTCTGTTGCTATTAAGGGGTTAAACGCTTATTGGGTCTTTAACAACAAAAAGTTTTCTTATCCGGCAGCTTACAGTCAGTCTAGCAATCAGCGACGCAGCGCAGGTTCTTTCATAGCAGGATTTTCGTATTCTCAGCATAATATAAAATTTGATCACAATCAGTTACCAGCTCCCATAGTGGCTAAATTAAGTGATGCCTTAAAATTTAAGGAGATCAGTTATTCGGACTATAGTCTTAGCTTTGGATATACATACAATTGGGTATTTGCCAAAAACTTTCTGGCAAACATATCTGTGGCACCAGCAATAGCCTACAAAAAATCGAAAACAGACTCTGGCGACAGAATACTACCGACTCTTAAAGAGATGAATCTCGATTTAATAACCCGAGCCGGAATTGTATACAATGATTCTAAATACTTTGTTGGTGCATCATTGGTAATGCATACTTACGATTACAGAACCGAAAACTTTTATTTGAACAATAGCTTTGGAACCATACGGGTTTATGCTGGATTCAATTTCAATAAAAAGAAATATTATAGAAGTAAGCAGTGAACAAAATAGTATTTAAATTCCTTTCTATATTAAATAGCAAGCTCTTTAAGGTTTAAGTTTGACTATATCATATTCGTTAGAATTCATCAAACAAAAATAAACTAATACAAACGTTATGAATAAAGAAGAATTCATGCGAAAGGCCATTGCACTTTCAATAGAGAATGTGGCAAAAGGCGGAGGACCGTTTGGTGCCGTTATTGTGAAAGACGGAGAAATTATTGCTACCGGTGTAAACCGGGTTACAAGTTCGTGTGATCCTACTGCACATGCAGAAATTTGTGCTATCCGTGCTGCAGCAAAGACTTTAGGAACATTCAATCTATGCGGCTGTGAAATTTATACTTCCTGCGAACCTTGTCCCATGTGCTTTGGAGCAATTTATTGGGCCCGGCTAGATAAGATGTATTATGCCAATACAAAGACTGATGCAAAGAATATTGGTTTCGATGATTCTTTTATTTATGATGAGTTGGAACTGAAACCTGCTGACAGGAAACTACAATCGGAACCCCTCCTTCGTGAAGAGGCTCTGAAAGCTTTTGAAGAATGGACAAAGAATTCGGATAAAATTGAATATTAATCAGGCAACTTATTCAATCTTCCTTTTTATTTTTATATTTCCTTGTACAAAAGAATTCATTTTTCTGTACAAAAGAATAAATAGTTTTGTACAAAAGATTGTTTTATTTTGTACAAGAATTATATAATTTACCGAGTTTAGTTTTTGACTGATAAGTGATGAAATAAAAAATCCTCTTCTGATATAAAAAAGTGTATCAGAAGAGGATTCATTTTGTTATCCTGACAAGTTATCTAATTACCTAAAATCTAAATCCTAAAGTTAAAAGAACTTGTTGTCTATCGTTATTCACTTTAGTCTTTATTAGATTCATATCTGACAGAATTTCACCCTTATTCGGAATTTTATTATCAAGATCAAGTCCATAAAATCCTCTGACAAAAGGATAAAAGTCTTCTTTATAAACACTGTATTGATATGCAATATCCGCATAGAAGTTACCTATTCGATAACCTAAACCAAGTGTAAAATTATTAATAGATTTTTCATTGGAAAAGTCAGTATCTGTATGAATTGAATTATAAGGAAGTCCTTTTAAGGCATCATTTTCAAATACAGCACTACTATAATTATATCCTGCACGTACAGCAAATTCTGGAACTAATTTAATTTCAGCACCTAAACGAAGTGTATTTACACCTTTAAGCATATCTTTCATCATACCATTCTCATTACTCATTCTTACACCATCACCATAACTTAGTTTTGATGTAGAATAATCCTGATATTCATATTCAGCACCAAGAGCTACATTACTTCCAATAGTATAACCTAAACTTAAATTATATTTCCAAGGAGTGCGGAGCTTGTAATCAGTAATAGCATCTCCATTTACATAATCATAAGTATCAACCGTTTTAAAAGTAATAGGTATAGGCGCATTATTAATTTTATCTCTATCAGCATCTGAGCCTAGGATAGCACTACTATACAATGTAAGATTATAGAATACTGGTGAATGAATAGCCGCCCCAATCCTTAAAGGTGAATCTTCAAGCGGACGGACAATCACTCCTGCTTTGAAATCATATCCAGTTCCACTTGTTTTCGTATAACTATCCAAAGAATAAAAATAATCAGTATTATTATTATAAAGAGATTCACTGTAGTAGGTATCCTTTGTATAATTTAAGTCATAAGCTCCAAAAGTAAAGCCCAAATAAACCCGATCCTGGATATTAAAAGAAAGATTGAAATCATATACATCAATGCCCCCTCTTTCTCTGGATGAATATGCTCCATTAGGGCTACTTCCCGGGAAACCCTTATATAAGTCCGTTCCATCGGAATAAAGGAGAGCTTTTTTCCATCCTAAAGCCGACAACCATCCTATTTCAGTATTCGTAAAAACGTCTTTATTTTCAAGCCGGTCAATAGAAGCACCGTCTGTCATATTGGCCATCTGATCTGTTTGAGAGATACCAGCCATATCTCCTCCCATAGCAAAATCTCTATTAAATGATTTTGCTTTATGGTAATTGAATCCAAAGTTCACATATCTCAACGCTGTTTGATTACCTATTTTAGAAGAATAAACAAAACCAATATTATCAAATGAACCACGATATTTATCGGAATTCATAATATTTCCCTTATAATTGCTTTCGGAAGAAGTATAATTGAAACCAAAAGTAGTCATCAAATCATTACTTCTGTAAATACCAATACCGGCGGGATTCGTGCTTATTGTAGAAATATCACCACCCAGTGCTCCCATAGCACCACCCATACCTACAAAACGCGCTGTACCGTTAAGGTCTTTTCCTGAAAACTTTGCTGCATCGTATATTGTCTGAGCACCCACTTCTGAACTAAACAAAAGGGCACACGTCATTATTTTCAATAAATTTATTGTTTTCATTGTATTGTTCTTTATTCTTTATAATGAATACCTATTATCATCTCTCTTATGGAATAAAGGGCTTACCTTCTACCGCCACTAGAACTACCGCCACCGCTAGAGCGTGAACTTCCACCACTAGAACTGCCGCCACCGCTAGAGCGTGAACTTCCACCACCAGAACTTCCACCACTGCTACGATATGAGCCGCCACTATTATTACTTGGTGAATAGCTACGGGTTGATGAACTATTATCGTATGAGCGACCTGATGAACTGTTTCCGCTATTATAGCTTCTTACATCATTGCTACTACCACGACTATATGAGCTACTTCTTGTTGTAGTTGATGAACGATCATATGAAGAACTTCTTCTTTCTATACCTTCACTACCTCCAGAATAAGTACGTGTTGAACTAGGACGTGCGTAAATGGTTCTTCTTGAAGTTCCATCTGTGCGGTCATTATAACTTGATTCTGATCTAATATAACCCGAACGACGGCTTACTCCTGTTTCATAACCAGAACCAGAGCGAGTTCCAACTACCCTTCCACTTCCAGAACGACGAGAATAAGTAGAAGTTCGATCTTGCAAGCCACCTGCACGAGAGTATGATGAAGTACGATAATTGGAAGAACCGGCACGCATACGAGAATCACCAAAGTCTGAACGACGTGTATTGTAATATCCGGTATGGCTTAATCCGTATCCGCCATAACCACCGCCATACCATGATCCATCCCATCCATGATAAGGATGTCCCCAATATCCATAGCCGCCCCCGTAGTTTCCATAATAGCCACCCCAGTAACCAGAATAATAGTTACCATAGTAACCACCCCAGTAAGGATAACCCCATGAAGATCCCCAGCCGAAGCCGAAGGAATTATAGCGCCAATCCCACCACAAACGGTTTGTATAAGTAGGAAATGCATAAGCATAGAAATCATCTACATATACATTCCAGTCCCATGAGTTCAAGCCATAAACAATATCCCAATAATATGGACTACTGATACTAACGGCATAACGAGGATTGCGGAAACGAACTATTCTTTGAGCATATTCATAATCATCCTGAGTTCCCTGAAATCCGTTTACCCATTCGCCACGTTCAGGATAATCCTTTTCCTCAACGTATAATGTATCGTCAACAACTTCAAATTTATTTTCTTTTGCGTTATACTGACGGTTATACTCGTCAATATCACGAACATTTCCTTTACGATCTTTCACCACAACCGGCATATCGGTAGAAACATACGTACGCTTCTTCTCAGTAAACGGTTTCTTTTCTTCCTTCTTTAGCGAAGTATCCTTCTTATTAGGATTGTAGTAAAGATCATCATAACTTTGAGCCATCATCACTGGCGATAACCCAAGCGCGATTAGCATTAACGTTATAATCTTTTTCATGATAATTTAATTTAAAAATTAACTTTCGCTTTTAAATCCAATACAAAGATAAATAAGGGATTTATCAATAATAGAAGATTTTCCCCAAATAGTAATAGGGATTTCCCTATTTTACTTATCTTTGTGCCATAAATAGTAATAATCAAAGTTATATTATGAGATATTTCGAAGTTACATTTAAAACAACCCCTTGTACAGAAACTGTAAACGATGTACTTTCTGCTTGTCTGGGAGAAATTGGTTTTGAAAGTTTTATTGAAAACACCGATGGCATTAAAGGCTATATTCAACAACCAATCTACAACGAAAGTACATTAAAAGAGGTTATTGAAAATATACCTTTGGATAATGTTTCCATCTCATATAATGCCGAGTTAATGGAAGACAAAGACTGGAACGAAGAATGGGAAAAGAATTTCTTCCAACCTATTGTGATTGGCAACAGATGTGCAATTCACAGTACATTCCACAAAGACGTACCTCAGGCAGAATATGATATATTGATTAATCCTCAGATGGCATTTGGAACAGGACATCACGAAACAACAAGTCTTATTTTAGAGGAATTACTGGATGCAGAACTGCAAAACAAATCTCTGCTTGATATGGGATGTGGTACTTCTATTTTAGCAATACTTGCTGCTATGAGAGGTGCTAAGCCAATTACCGCCATTGATATTGATACATGGTGTGTTGAAAATTCAAAAGAGAATATTCTTTTGAATAACATTGAGAATATATCAGTAGAATTAGGTGATGCTACCTCACTTGAAGGAAGAGAACCTTTCGATATAGTTATAGCAAATATAAACCGGAATATTTTATTAAACGATATGAGCTTTTATACTGCTTGCATGCACAAAGGTTCCGAAATATTCATGAGTGGTTTTTACGTATCAGATATTGATATTCTTAAAGAAAAAGCTGAAAGCTTGGGACTTAGTTACATATACTACAAAGAGAAGAACAATTGGGCTGTAGTTAAATTTATAATGAAATAAAACTACCAAAGCTTTGAAATAGACAATTCTGAATTCTGAACGGTTGTTTTTTTATCTTTCGAATTTTCGGGATAAAAAATAAAAACCAACGCAACTAATATCAGGATATATAGAATCATCTGACCTGCTATTTTAAATATTTCTTTCAACATATTGCAATTTTATTAGTTTTATATAGTTTTAGATTTACTATAAAAACGAAAATCATCTAATATTATTGCGTCTTGGTTGAAATTTTTCTTTTAATAGTCATGGCTTTTAACTCTTCAATTGTTCCATTGAATATATTAAGATCTACGCTTTCTTCTACTCCCGGAACAGAGCCTACATCTGTGTGTTGCCAGAATTTCCACTTACCTTTATATTCTACAGAATCTACATAATAATGAGCTATCCAATAAGGATACGAATTAAAAATGGAATCATTCAAATAACTGGTTTTGAACTTATAAGATGTATATAGAATTGGTTTTACCCCATAATGAGCTTCAACAATGTCTAGCCAAAGTTTTATAGCTTTCACAAGACTTTCTTTACTCCTTATTCCTTTTTTTTCTACATCTAATACAGGTGGAAGATCTGCACTGTCAAGTTTAACAGTATTTATAAAGAACTGAGCCTGCTTTGCTGCAGGTGCACCTGGATTAAAAAAATGATAAGCACCGCGGATAAATCCATATTTACGAGCTGAATCAAAGTTTTTTTGGAAAGTATCATCTCCTAAATCGCCTCCTTCCGTAGCTTTAACAAACACAAACTGTAAAGGATAGTCTGGTGACTGATAATCAACAAGTTCTTGCCAATTAATATTTCCCTGATAATGAGATATGTCAATTCCATGAACTTCAAAGCCTGAAGGCATACATACGCCATACTCTTTATCACCGGAACAAGATTTCCATCTATATGAATATGGACGAATAAAAAACCAATAGAAAAGAGCTGAAAAAAATATAATAAGTAGAAAAGCAAGCACACGAACAGCCCAACGAGGTAAGTACCACGATGCACGACTATTTTTCCGGCCATTTTTTTTCCGCGATGAAGCTGGTTTCTTTTTTACAGAGACTTTTTTACGCGGTTTTCGTTGCCCGTTAGCTGCTAATATGGGAGCTTTGTTCATTAATTCAGTTGAAAATATCTAATTCATATAAAATATTTCACCACAAATCCCTCAGATAAAGCAAATATAAATATTTCTATATATAAATTGATACAATCTGAGTAATTTGTGGCGAATTTAATAAAGCTAATATAAAATATTAGCTGCTATTTATTTACTTTGCTCCAGTTGCAACGTTTTAGTTGGCTGATCGCAAACTTCTGTTGGACCAAAATATTGAATAGGACCTGGATATACATAGTCTGTATTAATAGCCCATTCATCACGTTTTGCAGCAAATGCCTGGAATGGTTTTCCATCAAGTTTCACAAGAGCCTTCTGGATTACAGGCTTCATTTCACCATGACGTTTTTCCATATTCATCATCATAGTAATAGGCACACCTCCGGCAATCCATTGATCAGCAGGAGCTGTTGTATTACGAATAGAAGACATATAACCTGTTTTACCGTTAGCAATTAATGCTGAAGCAGCATAACCTAAAGAATAACAATAGTCAGCATCATAGTTTGAAGGAGCAGCACAACGGCCTTCATATCCAAAGAAGTGAACCTGAGAAGCAAACTTACCTACAAATTTACCTTGTTCTTTCCATTCAGCAAGTTTATTACCAACCATCTCAGCAAGTAATTTTTCAGTTTCAATCAATGAAACCTGAACATTTCCGTGAGGGTCACGATCTAATGTAAGCTGACGAGCAACTCCTTCTGGAAGACTTGCATAGATTTCAGCATTAACCTTAGATAGTTTAGAGATAATATAATCGCGTTGGTGAGACTTCTTGATATGAGAGAATTCTTCTGCATTGCTTGCCAAGAAATCATTCAATTCAGAAATCAAAGCTTTCATTGCAGGAATAAATTCAATCAGACCTTCAGGAATTAATACTGTACCGAAGTTTTTACCCTGAGCTGCACGTGCTGCTACAGAATTAGCAACATAAGTAACAACGTCATCAAGTGACATGTTCTTTGCTTCTACTTCTTCAGATACGATACAAACATTTGGCTGAACTTGCAAAGCACATTCCAAAGCAATATGAGAAGCAGAACGTCCCATTAGCTTAATAAAGTGCCAGTATTTACGTGCTGAGTTACAGTCTCTTTGAATATTACCAATAACTTCTGAGTAAACTTTACATGCTGTATCAAAACCAAATGAAGTTTCGATCATTTCATTTTTTAAGTCACCATCAATTGTTTTTGGACATCCGATTACTTGTACACCGTATTTCTTTGCAGCATAATATTCTGCCAAAACACAAGCATTTGTATTTGAATCATCGCCACCAATAATAACGATAGCTTTGATACCCAGTTCACGAATGATTTTCAAACCTTTTTCAAATTGTTCTGCAGTTTCAAGTTTTGTACGACCAGAACCAATCATATCAAAACCGCCAGTATTACGATATTCATCAATAATATCTGCAGTTAATTCCATATAATTGTGATCAACCAGTCCACCAGGACCTAAAATGAAACCATAAAGTTTGCTATCTGAATTTAGTTTCTTTACTCCATCAAAGATTCCAGAAATTACATTATGGCCACCAGGAGCCTGACCTCCAGATAGAATAACCCCTACATTTATTGCAGGACATTCTACTTTTTCGTTTGATTCAACAAATTTCACGATAGGCATCCCATAGGTATTTGGGAACAATTCTTTGATTGCATGCTGGTCAGCAACAGACTGTGTAGGTTCACCCTCACTAGCCTTTACTGCTCCACGCAATGCTTTAGGCAACTTTGGTTGGTAAGCTGCTCTGGCAATTTGTAATGCGCTTTTAGTCATTTTTTCTATATTTGTTTAAAGTGTGTTAGGCTTTTATTAATAAGCGTCGCAAATTTCGCTTTTTTTTCTGAATTATAAAAACTATTCTAGCTTAAAACTAAATTTTTCAATAATCAATATTATAATATAAAGTTCATGTAACGCATCTCATTATTTTAAACTAATACAGAGAGGAATAAAGGTTGTATAGATTAAAACTACTACATCTAATAACAAGTATTTATCAAAAGTTACTGTTCAAACATTAAGAATTTCATATTATTGATATACTTTTTCTACTATAATATTTTTTAATAGAAACAATTCAGAACTTCAGAAAAAGTCTTTATCTTTACCACAATTTACATATTAGTATTAACTCAAAATAGAAAGATTATGTCAAGCAGAAGAAACTTAAAAAAACAAGTAAACTATATTGCCGGTGAATTATTTACAGAGTGTATGATCAACAGCTTATTCGTTCCTGGAACAGATAAAGCAAAAGCTGACCAATTAATGGCTGATGTACTTGAAATGCAACAGGAATTCATTAGTCGCCTAAGTCATACTCAACCTGGACAAGTTAAGCAATTCTATAAAAAATACCATGAAGATTTGAACGCAAGCATTAAAGCTATAGTTGATAAAATTAGTGCGCTTAACTAAAAATACAAGGACAACAAAAAAAGAATGAAGAAAGCAATTTGTAGTTTCATCTATCACAAGTTATTGGGATGGAAATCAGTGGTTAATGTAGAAGATTTCGATAAACAAATTATTTGTGCTGCACCACACACAAGTAACTGGGATTTTATTATCGGCAAATTATTTTATGCATCTATTGGTAGAGAAACAGGTTTTATGATGAAAAAAGAATGGTTCTTCTTTCCTTTGGGTAGCATTTTAAAAGGTATGGGAGGTATTCCTGTAGATCGCGGGAAAAAAAAATCTACGGTTGACCAAGTGGCAAATATAATTGAAAGCAGACCGAAATTTAGTTTAGCAATCACTCCGGAAGCTACTCGATCAAGGAACCCGAATTGGAAAAAAGGTTTTTATTATATTGCACTGAAGGCCAATATTCCTATTGTATTAGCAGCTATTGATTATACTACTAAAACAATTACAGCAGAAAAAGTGATTATTCCTTCTGGAGATATTGAAAAAGATATGCGCGAAATAAAGCTATACTACAATCAATTTAAAGGAAAAAATCCAGAAAATTTTGCTACAGGATTATAAAATATAAATATAATGAAGACGGCTTTGCGTATTTCACTGGCACAGATAGACATAGAGTGGGAAAACATACAAGAGAATCTTCGCAGACTTGAAATAAAACTTCAGGCATTAAGCGGAAAGACTGATATTGTGGTTTTACCAGAAATGTTTTCAACCGGTTTTACTATGCAAAGCCATCTTTTTGCTGAAACAATTAATGAAAATTCCATCTCCACTCTGAGGAAATGGGCCACAAAATACAATTTGGCTCTTGTAGGGAGTTTTATTTGTTCGGAAAATGAAGAATATTACAATAGAGCTTTTTTTCTAGCCCCCAATAATGAAGAGCACTTCTATGACAAACGTCATCTTTTTAGGATGGGTAATGAACCCAAACATTTCTCAGCTGGAAACAAACGCTGCATTTTCAACTGGCAGGGATGGAAAATATGCTTGTTAATCTGTTATGATTTGCGTTTCCCTGTGTGGTCAAGAAATGTAATCAATGAATATGATCTTCTTATCTATGTAGCTAACTGGCCTGCTAGTCGTAGCCGTGTATGGGATACATTATTATGTGCACGTGCTATTGAAAATCAAAGCTATGTATGTGGTGTTAATCGCATAGGTAATGATGCTATGGGAATTTCATATAATGGAGGATCTGCTCTTTACAATATGAGAGGAGAGAACCTTGTTAACTTCACTAAAAACGAAGAAGATATTCGTACCGTCAACCTTGAGATCGACTCCCTCCGATCTTTTCGAACTAAGTTTCCAGCTTGGCGCGATGCTGATTTCTTCTCTTTATAATAGTAAACTTTATATATTTCTTTTTCTTGCTTATTGTTTTAATAATAAATTTTTTAATAATTATATATTATTTTCGATAAAATATAGATTAAATAAGAAGAAATATATATCTTTGTGATTCTGATAAAAAAATCTAATCGTAATAATAAAAAGTATTATGAAGACTAATCTAAGTTCACAAATCACACTAAATCGGGTTTCAACCAAATACTACAAACCTGAAAATGCATTTGAGCGCTCTGTTCTAACTCGTTTTGAAAAGATCCCTACCGATATTTATGAATCAGTAGATGAAGGTGCCCACCAAATAGCTACAGAAATAGCCTTTACCATCAGGGAAAAACAAAAGGCTGGACGTTTCTGCGTTATGGCTCTTCCTGGCGGAAATTCTCCACGCTCTGTATTCGATGAATTGATTCGTATGCATCGCGAAGAAGCTCTTAGTTTTCGCAATGTTATTGTATTTACGCTCTATGAATATTATCCATTAGCACCTGATGCTGTAAATAGCAATCTGAAGACATTGCAAGCAATGTTTTTAGATCAGGTAGATATTAATAAACAAAATATATTTAGTCCAGACGGTACAATTCCTAAAGATACAATTTTTGAACATTGTCGTTTGTATGAACAAAGAATTGAAAGCTTTGGTGGAATTGATATTTTATTATTAGGGATTGGTCGCGTAGGAAATATTGGTTTTAACGAACCAGGATCGCAGGCAAATTCAAATACACGTCTTATTTTATTAGACAATACATCACGCAACGATGCTGCCAAGTTATTTGGTGGAACAGAAAATGTACCAATCAGTTCTATTACAATGGGTATTTCAACAATACTTGCTGCAAAGAAAATATTCCTGATGGCATGGGGAGATGATAAGGCTCAAATGATAAAAGAAACAGTAGAAGGTAAAGTATCTGATACAATTCCAGCATCATACTTACAAGTGCACAACAATACACGTGTAGCAATTGACCTTTCTGCAGCATCAAACCTTACACGTATACAGCGTCCTTGGCTGGTAACCTCATGCGAATGGAACGATAAACTAATCCGTAGTGCTATTGTATGGCTTTGTATGTTGACAAAAAAGCCTATTCTTAAGTTAACTAACAAAGACTATAACGAAAACGGTCTTAGCGAGTTATTAGCACTTTTTGGTTCTGCATACAATGTTAACATAAAGATCTTTAATGATTTACAGCACACTATTACCGGATGGCCAGGTGGAAAACCAAATGCCGATGATACATACCGTCCAGAACGTGCAAAACCATATCCTAAACGTGTAGTTGTATTTTCTCCACACCCGGATGATGATGTAATTTCTATGGGAGGTACCGTAAGACGTCTTGTTGAGCAAAAGCACGATGTACATGTTGCTTATCAAACATCCGGAAATATTGCAGTTGGTGATGAAGAAGTTGTTCGTTTCATGCATTTCATAAACGGCTTCAATCAGATATTTGATGCCAATAGTGATATTATAGACAAGAAATACAAAGAAATAAGAACATTTATCAATAGCAAAAAAGAAGGTGACTTTGATAATGCAGATATGCTTCGCCTTAAAGGATTAATTCGAAGAGGAGAAGCTCGTACTGCTTGTACATATGCGGGTATCAAATCAGATCATGTTCACTTCCTAGACCTTCCTTTTTATGAAACAGGAAAGATTCAGAAATCTCCTATTTCCGAAAAAGATGTTGAAGTAGTACGTGCTTTACTTCAGGAAGTGAAACCTCATCAGATTTTTGTTGCAGGTGACTTGGCAGATCCACACGGCACTCACCGTGTTTGTACTGATGCAGTTCTTGCTGCTATTGATTTAGAGAAGAGTGAAAAATGGATGAAAGAGTGCCGTATATGGATGTATCGCGGTGCATGGGCAGAGTGGGAAATTGAACACATTGAAATGGCTGTTCCAATCTCTCCGGAAGAATTGAGACTGAAGAGAAATACTATTTTGAAACATCAGTCACAAATGGAAGGTGCACCATTCCTTGGTAATGACGAACGTTTATTCTGGCAACGTTCTGAAGATCGTAACCGTAGCACTGCAGCATTATACGATAGTTTAGGATTAGCATCCTATGAAGCAATCGAAGCTTTTGTAGAATATACACCTCTATAACTTCATTAATAAATTAAAGAATCCACGGATTAACACAGATTAGCAATAAATTCTGTAACAATCCGTGGATTCTCTTTATTTAAAAATGTACTTTTGTGTATAAAATCACGAAAGATGAAGAAAAAGTACATTTTATTTCTCCTTTTAATCGTTTTCGCGGTAAAAGGCACTGCACAAGATATAGACAAAAACGTAGAAGAGCGTTTAAAAAACTTTTTTGAGAATTACACTTGTTCTACTGCACAAATTGGAAAAACTAATTTAAGCAGCTTTAAGATAGACTATGATGCCAAGAAATTGGATATATATGCTTCAGAAAGTTTTGCTTATCAACCGTTTCTTCCCGAAATAGTTGAAGGTATTTATCGCCATATTTCACAGATCCTCCCTGGTCCTGTATGCTACTTTAAAACAACAATTTACAGTGATGGAAAACCTATTGAAGAACTGATTCCTAACATTTACAGAAAAAGAAAGAAAGACAAATCGCGCTTGTCAGGAGATATTGATTATAAAGGTATTCCGTGGGTAAATAACATTTCGCATCCTATTGATATTTCACGAGGACTTCAGAACAGACATATTGCGCTTTGGCAAAGTCACGGTAAATATTTCAAAAGTGGAAACGGAAATGAAACTATTAACGGAGATGGAAATGGAGCCGGAAAAGGAAACAGCAGTAAAAATGGAAATGGGGATGGTAAATGGCTATGGCAACGTCCTCGATTATTTTGTACATCCGAAGATTTGTTTACTCAATCAATAGTAATTCCATATCTAATACCCATGCTGGAAAATGCAGGGGCTAATGTTTTCACACCACGTGAAAGAGATATTCAGAAAAATGAGGTTATAGTTGACAATGATAATAAGCAATCAGAATCATTATACATTGAAGTCAAGAACAGAAAGAGATACTGGAACACTAGCGATATTGCTGGATTTGCACAAAGAAAAAGCAGTTATCAGGATGGAGAAAACCCATTTAAAGATGGAACAGTACGTTATATAAAAACAGAAAACAAAAAGAACAAAGCATTTGCTGAATGGGTTCCTAGTATTCCTGAAGATGGAGAGTATGCAGTTTATGTATCATACCAGACTCTACCGGAAAGTGTTTCGGATGCAAAATATACTGTAATCCATAAAGGTGGAGCAACTGAATTTACTGTAAACCAGAAGATAGGCGGAGGCACATGGGTTTATCTTGGAACCTTCTCCTTTGATAAAGGATCGAATGACTATGGAATGGTTATTTTGAGTAATGAAAGTAAAGAAAAAGGGGTTGTTTGCGCAGACGCTGTCCGCTTTGGAGGCGGCATGGGCAATATTTCTCGTGGAGGATCATTAAGCGGCTTACCTCGATATCTGGAAGGAGCCCGATATTATGCACAATGGGCAGGAATGCCTCATCCTGTTTATGGAGACGAAAAACGTGCAAACGATTATGCCGATGATATAAACACCCGCTCACGGATGATTAATTACTTATCTGGTGGTTCGGTTTATAATCCAAAAGAAGAAGGCGTTGGAATTCCTTTTGAAATGACAATGGCATTACACAGTGATGCCGGATATACATCTAATGGTACAACCATTGGCTCTCTTGGAGTATACACAACGGATTTTAATGACAGCAAACTTCATTCTAACATTTCTCGTTATGCATCAAGAGATTTAACCGACTTACTAATTTCTCAGCTAAAGTCGGACATAAATTCCCAGTTCGACATTCAGTGGAACCGTAGAGGTATGTGGGATAAAAACTATAGCGAAACCAGACTTCCGGCCGTGCCTTCTGCAATACTTGAATTTCTATCTCATCAGAACTTTACAGATATGACACTTGGACACGATCCAAACTTTAAGTTTGCTGTGGGACGCTCAATCTATAAATCAATTCTTCGGTTTGTAACTTCGCAACACGATGAAGAATGTGTTGTGCAGCCCCTACCTGTAAGCCATTTTGCTATAAAGTTCGGAAAAAAGAAAAATACAGTAAATCTTTCATGGAAACCAATGGAAGATCCTCTCGAGTCATCAGCAAAACCACATAGTTATATTGTTTATACCCGCATAGGTAATTTCGGATTCGATAATGGAGTAGTTGTAGAAGGAACATCATATACAGCTAAAATAGAACCAGAACTTATTTACAGTTTTAAAGTAACCGCAGTAAATAAAGGAGGTGAAAGTTTTCCTTCCGAAATTCTTTCAGCCTATAAAGCAAAGAAAGAAAAAGAAAAAGTACTGATTATTAATGGCTTTGATAGAATAAGCGGTCCGGCTATAGTAAACAATCCCGATTCTGCTGGGTTCGATCTTAGAAAAGATCCGGGAGTATCTTACAAATACAACATTTCTTACTGTGGATATCAATCAGGATTCAATCGTAAGAATGCCGGTAAAGAGACTCAGGGAGGATTAGGTTACAGCGGCAGCGAGCTTGAAGGGTTAAAAATTGCGGGAAACACATTCGATTATACTTTTATACATGGAAAAGCTATACAGGCTACTCCGGGATTTTCATTTGTTTCATGCAGTAACGAAGCTATAGAAAGTGGTCAGATAAAGCTAAACGACTATAAGATTGTTGATTATATTCTGGGATTACAAAAAGAAGATTCTGCTACTATTAAGTTAATCAACAAGAGGTATAAGACCTTTACTCCTAAAATGAAAGAGCTTATTACCAGGTACTGCCATAAAGGAGGTAATATAATGGTTAGCGGTTCCTACGTTGGTAGTGATATGAGTACAAACGAAGACAGAGGTTTCACAGAAGACGTACTTAAATACAGCTTCGATAGCAGCGTGCAAAACAGAATATCCCGAAATATATTTGGACTGGGACGTACATTTTCAATACCAAGAGAGATGAATGAAAAAATTTACTCGGTTCCATCGCCCGATTGTATTGTTCCGGTATCAAATGCTTTTCCTGTATTTAAATATGTAGATGAAAACAGAAGTGCAGGAACTGCCTACAAAGGTGATTATCGGACGTTTATCATGGGATTTCCATTTGAAACAATCGATACAGATACTCATCGGGCAGAAATCATGGCTGGAATACTTCAGTTTTTAAATGGAAGATAGGTGGAATCTCATTATAATTTATATCTTTGTGAGTAGTATAAACCTAAAACTAAAATACCATGTACACAATACAAGCAAACACATCAGGAACCAGAACGATGGAAATTTCAGAAGAAAACCTGCAAACCATTCGTAAATTTATGCTTTTTCAGCACTTAATAAGCAGCACAGGTGTAGTAGAAGAACAAGATCTTGAAAAATTAAAAATGAATATTCGTTCATTGATAGCTTCTCAGGAAGACGACTGCAAAGATTTGCTGGATCTTTGTATAGATATTATCTATCACAATAACATGAAAGCATTCGGACTGCAACAACTAATCAATCTTTATAAAGAATGGGATGCTAAATTCCCGGCCGAAGTACAAGAAGAAACTGTTGAAGAATAGCACTTACGTCTACTTCATTTCACATTACACGTAAAACGTCATTTAACCTGAATATACATTTATATTAAGGTAAAATCCGTATCTTTGCTGCCATGAAAGAGTATAGATTAACTGATTGGCTGCCTACCACAAAGAAAGAAGTGGAGCTACGTGGATGGAATGAAGTAGACGTAATCCTTTTTTCCGGGGATGCTTATATAGATCATCCTTCATTCGGAGCGGCAGTTATCGGACGTATTCTTGAAGCTGAAGGACTAAAGGTAGCAATTATCCCTCAGCCCAACTGGCGTGATGATCTCAGAGATTTTAAAAAACTGGGACGTCCTCGTCTATTCTTTGGTATCGCTCCAGGATGCATGGACTCGATGGTGAATCATTACACAGCAAACCGTCGGTTAAGATCGGATGATGCTTATACTCCGGATGGTCGTGCTGATATGCGCCCCGACTATCCGACTATTGTCTATACTCAAATTCTAAAAAAAATATATCCAGATGTGCCGGTAGTATTGGGAGGTATTGAAGCTTCCATGCGCCGACTTACTCATTACGACTACTGGCAGGATAAATTACTTAAAAGCATTTTAATAGAATCCGGTGCTGACTTGCTGATATACGGGATGGGTGAAAAGCCTATTTCCGAGTTATGCCGTGAGATGCAAGAGGGTGTTTCATTTCATAAAATAACAACTATTCCACAAACGGCATTTGTTAGAAAGAAGAATGAAATACCGGAAGGAAACAAAGCAGATGATATTTTACTCCATTCGCACGAAGAATGTCTGAAAGATAAAAAGAAGCAAGCAGAGAACTTTCGCCATATTGAGGAAGAAAGCAATAAGATGGAAGCTTCACGCATACTGCAAGCTGTTGATGATAAAATGGTAGTTGTTAATCCACCCTACCCTCCTATGACGGAAGCAGAGCTGGACCGATCTTTTGATTTACCATATACCCGTCTTCCTCATCCTAAATATAAAGAGAAAAGAATTCCGGCTTTTGATATGATTAAATTTTCCGTTAATATCCATCGGGGATGTTTTGGCGGATGTGCTTTCTGTACCATTTCTGCTCATCAGGGAAAGTTTATTGTTTCTCGTAGTAAAGCTTCTATTTTAAAGGAAGTAAAACAGATTATAGATCAGCCGGATTTTAAAGGATACCTTAGTGATCTTGGCGGACCATCGGCTAATATGTATCGCATGGGTGGCAAGGATCTTAATATTTGCCGGAAGTGCAAACGTCCTTCTTGTATTCATCCTAAAGTGTGTCCAAACTTAAATACTGATCATCGCCCACTCCTTGATATTTATCATTCGGTAGATGCAATTAAAGGAATAAAGAAATCATTTATTGGTAGCGGAGTTCGTTATGACATATTACAACACGATAGCAAAGATCCGGAAATAAACCGTTCTACTGTTGAGTATACTCGCGAACTAATTGCAAAACACGTTAGCGGACGACTCAAGGTGGCTCCGGAACACACTTCCGACAAAGTGCTAAACTTTATGCGAAAGCCTTCTTTTTCACAGTTTCAACAGTTCAAGAGAACCTTCGATAAATTGAACAAGGAACTAAGCATGAAGCAACAGCTGATTCCATATTTCATATCATCTCACCCTGGATGTAAAGAAGAGGATATGGCCGAATTGGCTGTTATTACCAAGAATCTGGATTTTCATTTGGAACAAGTGCAGGACTTTACTCCTACTCCTATGACTGTTTCTACCGAAGCTTATTATACCGGATATCATCCATATACGCTCGAGCCGGTTTTCACTGCCCGTAATCCAAAAGAGAAACTTGCCCAACGTCAGTTCTTCTTCTGGTATCAGCGGGAATATAAAAATCAGATTATTAATGAACTGAGAAAATTAGGACGAAAAGATTTGATAGACAAGTTATACCGTAGAGAATAAATGGTTGTACTCTCTCAACCATTCACCAATAAATTAAATTAATTGGCGGAGGACTGAAAATTATTGGCGAAAGAATAAAAATGATTGGGGAATAACTAGTTCTACAGATTAGGTTTCATTTAATGATATTGGAAGAGAGCTTTTACTTTGTAGAATTATTAGATTCTGTGAAAAAATAAATTCCAACCATAACTCTATCACTTTTTTCTTTTAATATCATTAAATTCAACATATTAACTGTGTGATGGTAGAGATTTCAACCATCACTTTACCCCAACTTTGCAGGGCTACCCTCACCTTTTTAAGCTATTTGCACTTTTGCTTCACATTTTATCCATGCTTCTTTCCCAAAGAAAGACACATAATTCACGTCAACGTTGGTTAAAACAGTGAGGGATCGGCCTTTTTGTTAGGGTTTTGTGATGTTTCAAAACCAATCCATCACGTGTATAACAATATGATTTACATCATATTAATCCACATTTGTGAGGGAGTTAGGGATGAAAACTCATTTTTCCGAATGAAGTTGTATTTCCTGGCTCTACATTACATACATCTCGCTAAGAATGCCAACAGCTGTTTCTACATCATCAATATTCTTAATAATCATACTTCTGCGATTATGCTGCTCACGCAACTGACAGTTACGGGAATATTTCTGCAAGTAAGTAATCACTTTATCGAAAGCTTCTGATTGATAATATGGCGACTCGGGGTTGTTGACAAAGAAAAGAGTCATTTTTCCGGCTTTCAGGAATACTTTTTCTACTCCCAGCTTCTTTGCAAAACGACGAAGGCGGACAATGCGCATTAGTTCAAGCCCTTCTTTCGGTATTTTGCCAAAACGGTCTTCCAGTCGATGTTGGAAATCCAACACTTCCTGATCTGTTTCCATACTGTCCAGTTCACGATAAAGCAACATTCTTTCACTGCTGCTAGGAATATACTCGTCCGGGAAAAGTAACTCCAAATCACTTTCTACCGTACATTCCTGCACAAAGCCTTCTCCGCTTATCTTTTCTTCTCCAACAGCTAGTTCCTCAGCATAAAGTTCCGCAAACTCATCTGTCTTAAGTTCATGAACAGCCTCATTCAAAATCTTTTGATAAGTTTCATATCCTAAATCGGCAATGAAACCGCTTTGCTCAGCACCTAGCATATTTCCGGCACCACGAATATCAAGATCCTGCATGGCAATATGAATACCACTGCCAAGATCACTAAAGTTTTCAATAGCCTGCAATCGGCGCTTTGCTTCGGGAGTAAGACTGCTAAGCGGTGGAGCCAACAAGTAACAGAATGCCTTTTTGTTTCCTCGTCCCACACGGCCACGCAACTGGTGAAGATCACTCAATCCGAAGTTCTGCGCATTATTAATGATAATGGTGTTTACATTCGGAATATCAATACCACTTTCAATAATTGAGGTTGCTATCAATATATCATAGTCGTAATTAATAAAATCAAGGATAATTTTTTCCAGCTTTTCAGGTTCCATCTGTCCATGTCCCACGCAAATGCGGGCATCCGGAACCAAGCGATGAATCAAACCTTCCAGTTCATAAATGTTCTGAATACGGTTATTTACCAGAAATACTTGACCGTTTCTACTCATTTCGAAATTAATTGCCTCACCAATAATATCTTCATTGAAAGTATGAACTTCTGTCTGTATAGGGTATCGGTTAGGCGGAGGAGTGCTGATAACCGAAAGATCGCGGGCACCCATCAAAGAGAACTGCAAAGTTCGCGGAATAGGTGTTGCCGTCATAGTCAGCGTATCCACATTTACCTTTAATTGACGGAGTTTCTCCTTCACAGAAACGCCAAATTTCTGCTCTTCATCAACAATGAGCAATCCAAGATCTTTAAACTTTATCTGTTTGCCAATAATTTTGTGCGTACCAATCAGTACACCAATCTTCCCTTCTTTCAGGTCGTTCAGTATATTTTTCACGTCATTCGGTTTCCGGGCACGACTCAGATAATCTACCCTGCAAGGGAAATCCTTTAACCGTTCACTGAATGTTTTGTAATGTTGCAAGGCCAAAACGGTAGTCGGCACCAAAACCGCCACTTGCTTATTATCTGTTGCAGCTTTAAAGGCAGCGCGAACAGCAATTTCTGTTTTTCCAAAGCCAACATCCCCGCAAACCAGACGATCCATCGGCATTTCACGCTCCATATCCAACTTCACATCTTGTGTAGTCTTCAGCTGATCTGGTGTATCTTCATAAATAAATGATGCTTCAAGTTCGTGTTGCAGGAATGAATCGGGACTAAAGCTGAAGCCTTTTTCATCTTTCCGTTGCGAATAAAGTTTAATCAAATCACGGGCTATATCCTTTATTTTGGTTTTGGTTCTATCCTTTAGCTTTTCCCATGCACCGGTTCCCAGTTTGTTTAAGCGAGGAGGTTCCCCCTCCTTACCTTTATATTTAGAAACCTTATGCAAAGAATGGATACTGACAAAAACCACATCCTCGTTCTGATAAACCAACTTGATTACTTCCTGAGAAGTATTTCCATTTGGAATCCGGATTAATCCGGCAAATTTACCTACTCCGTGGTCGGTATGAACCACGTAATCGCCAACCTGAAATTGATTCAGTTCCTTTAAAGTAAGAGCTACCTTGCCACTTCTGGCATTGTCACTCTTTAAGTTATACTTATGAAAACGGTCAAATATCTGATGGTCGGTAAAGAAACAGCAGCGCAACGTATTATCAACAAATCCCTCATGAATAGTTTTATCTACTGCTGTAAAAGGAATATGATCGTTTCGGTCATCAAAAATAGCCTTAATACGATCCGTTTGCTTTGCACTGTCCGACAATATATAAATCTGATAGTTCTGCTCCAGATAACTCTTCAGCGAACTACTTACCAAATCAAAGTTCTTATGAAAAATAGGCTGTGCGGAGAAATCAAAATCCACCTTTGCCTCAGGAGTTCCGGTTGGTTTATTACCAAACTCAATGCGATGAAAATCCAAAGCACGGACAGTAAACTCAGAACCATCAATCAACTTCTGTTCCAGGTTCACATATTCCTGTCCATCTTGTTCCTGAGCAATTATAGCTTGTGGAGAAAGAGCCTCATCATGTACAGCCTGAATTCGTTCGCGTAACCACAAGAAATCTTTGGTTCCAAGAATTGTTTCTTCCGGTATAAAGTCTAGGAAAGAGACCTCCTCGCCTACCCCTTTTGTAAGTTCGGGCACAATGGAAATACTAGTCTTCTTTTCTTTGGATAGCTGAGTATCGACTTCAAAGCTTCTGATACTTTCCACTTCATCTCCAAAGAAATCTATACGATAAGGATATTCTGATGAAAAAGAAAACACATCGATAATACTTCCACGCACAGCATATTGCCCGGGTTCGTAAACATAATCCACCCGCTCAAAGCCGTAATTATACAGAACTTCTGTAATGAATCCAGTATCAACTTGTTCGCCAACCTGCAGTTTCAATGTCTTATCGGTGAGCTCATCACGCGAAACAACTTTTTCGGCCAACGCATCCGGGTAAGTCACTACACACAAAGGTTCTTCCGTTTTTTGCAAACGGCTTAATACTTCTGTACGTAGAATTTCATTGGCAGCATCCTTTTGTCCGTACTTTATTGCCCTACGATAAGATGAAGGAAAGAACAAAATTTTATCTGCTCCGTTTATCTGAGTAAGATCATGATAAAAATATCCCGCTTCTTCGAGGTCACCTAGAATAAAAACAAACGACTTTTTGCTACTTTTAAGAAGAGTGGAAAAAATAAGAGCTGCAGAAGAGGCACAAAGTCCCCCCAGAAAAATCTTCGTTACCGAGGATTCTTCGAGCAGCTTTGCCGTAGCCCCAATCCCGGGATGCTTGGCATATAAGCTTTGCAATTCTGATATATTCATAAAAACAATCTGTTTTTTCACCTCAGAATATGAATAAACTCCAATTTTATCCTTATCGAAACTGTTATATAGATATAATAACGAACAAAAAACAAGGAATAAAAGCCAACTGTGGTGAAAAGATTTTAATCTTCCCTGCAAAATTACTAAAAAAATATGGTTCTCTTTTGCAGGTACAATAAATTAACTACTTTTGTCTTACTAAATATACAACAAAAATATGCAAGCCTCCGACAGTATCGTTATTATTCCAACCTATAATGAAAAGGAAAACATTGAAAATATAATCCGTGCAGTTTTCGGATTAGATAAAATATTTCACATATTAATCATTGAAGATGGTTCACCGGACGGCACAGCTTCTATCGTGAAACGACTACAACTTGAGTTTCCTGAACGTTTATTTATGATTGAGCGTAAGGGAAAACTAGGACTTGGTACAGCATACATTACTGGTTTTAAATGGGCTATAGAAAATAAGTACGACTTTGTTTTTGAAATGGATGCTGATTTTTCTCACAGTCCTAACGATTTACCTCGTCTTTATCATGCATGTACAGTTTTGGGTGGAGATGTAGCTATCGGTTCACGCTATGTGAGTGGTGTAAACGTGGTGAACTGGCCAATGGGACGAGTTCTGATGTCTTACTTTGCATCAAAATATGTTCGTTTTATCACAGGTATCCCGGTTGCAGATACCACTGCCGGATTTAAATGTTACCGCCGTGAAGTATTGGAAACCATTGAACTGGATAAAATAAAGTTCAAGGGATATGCATTCCAGATTGAGATGAAATTCATGGCTTACAAGTCTGGCTTCAATATATTGGAAGTTCCTGTGATTTTTATTAACCGTGAATTGGGTTCCTCAAAAATGAACAGTGGAATATTCGGAGAAGCAGTAATGGGAGTTCTTCAATTAAAATTTGATAGTTTCTTCCGCAAATACCCTAAAAAGAAATGAAACGTACACTTATCAAAGACGCCACGATTATAAACGAAGGGCGCAGTTTTACAGGCTCTGTTATAATTGAAGATGACAAAATAGCTAAAGTTATAGAAGGAGATGTAACAACCGAAGACACGTATACCGAAATAATTGATGCAAAAGGTAAATATCTTATTCCCGGAGTTATCGATGACCATGTGCATTTCCGCGAACCAGGACTGACACAAAAGGCAGATATTACAAGTGAAAGTCGGGCTGCAGCTGCAGGAGGTGTTACCTCTTTTATGGATATGCCGAATACAATGCCTCAAACTACGGACCTTGATGCATTGAATGCTAAGTTTCAGCTGGGAGCAGAAAAGAGTTTAATCAACTACTCTTTTTACTTCGGTGCTACAAATACAAATTCCGATCTGCTTTCTCAGTTAGATCCTCACCGTGTGTGCGGAGTTAAACTTTTTATGGGCTCGAGCACAGGAAATATGCTGGTTGATCGCAAAGAAAGTTTGATGAAAGTTTTTGGCGGGACCGATTTGCTGATTGCTGCTCACTGCGAAGATCCTGTAATTATAGCACAGAACACTCGCCTTGCCAAAGAAAAATATGGCGATGATCCCGATATTATTTATCATCCGATGATTAGAAGTGAAGAAGCATGTTACGCATCTTCAGCATTGGCAGTTGAATTGGCTGAAAAGGCTGGTGCCAGACTTCATATTCTTCATATTTCTACAGCAAAAGAACTTGATCTGTTTAAGAATGTACCGATCAAGGAGAAAAAAATTACTGCAGAAGCCTGCGTTTCCCATCTTATTTTCGACGATACATGGTACAAGAAGTTGGGTACACGTATTAAATGCAACCCGGCCGTTAAAACTGTAATTGACAGAGCCCTGTTATTGAATGCCATTACAGGAAACCGTATTGACGTGGTTGCAACAGACCATGCACCGCATTTACTAAGTGATAAAGAAGGTGGTGCTTTACGTGCAACTTCGGGTATGCCTATGATTCAGTTCTCATTGATCTCTATGCTCGATTTTGCTCAACCTCAAGTTTTTACAAAGGAACAGGTTGTGCAAAAAATGTGTCATGCTCCGGCAGAGCTTTTCCAGATACATAATCGTGGATATATACGCGAAGGCTACCAGGCCGACCTCGTAATTGTAAACCCTAAATCAGAATGGAAACTTACTAATGATAAGATTCTCAGTAAATGTGGCTGGAGCCCATTGGAAGGTTTTAAGTTCAATCACAAAGTAGAACGTACTTTTGTTAATGGACATACTGTATTCTCTGACGGACAATTAGATAATTCATATCGCGGACAGGAACTTAGATTCAGATAAACTATGGTAACTTCATATAAGATTCATGAGCTTGTAGAGTATATTGACTGGCTTTACTTTTTCCACTCCTGGAGATTGGGAGCACAGTTCGGTCAAATATCAGATATTCACGGGTGCGATTCCTGCCGTGCACAATGGCTTGCCAGCTTTCCTGAGGAAGATCGTACAAAAGCAGCCGAAGCTATGCAGCTTTTCAAGGAAGCAAACAGAATGCTTAACGAATTGGATAAAGATTATGAAGTTAAAGTAATGTTTGAACTGTTTGATTCTAATTCAGACGGAGATAATCTTATTGTAGGAGACGTTGTGATTCCGTTGCTTCGTCAGCAGGTACGTAAAAAAGACAATGAACCCTATTTATGTTTAAGTGATTTTGTTCGTCCGCTTTCATCAGGAATAAAAGACACAGTAGGCGTATTTGCCTCGAGTGTTAACCCCGAAATGGAGAAAACTTACGAAGACGATCCATATAAACATATATTGGTGCAAACATTGACCGACCGCCTGGCTGAAGCTGCTGTTGAAAAGATGCACGAGTACATACGAAAAGTAGCCTGGGGATATGCCAAAGATGAGAATCTGACCATAAAAGATATGCTGAAAGTGAAATATCAAGGCATTCGTCCGGCTGTGGGATATCCATCTATCCCCGATCAATCTATCAACTTTTTACTGAATGATTTGATTGATATGAGTAAGATTGGAATTAAACTCACAGAAAACGGAGCAATGTATCCGCATGCTTCTGTAAGCGGAATAATAATCTCACATCCGGCATCAAGTTATTTTTCTATCGGGAAAATAGGAGAAGATCAGTTGAAAGATTATGCCCGCAGAAGAAACATGGAAGTATCTGTTATGAAAAAGTTTCTTGCAGCAAACTTATAATCAACCTTATAAGTTGAGACTCTGTTTCTTAAGAAATATATAACCAATAATAATATAATATTAATAGAATAGTTTATTAAAAGACCTACACCTTTCTTATAGAAAGTGTAGACTAAAAGAATAAAAGGTCTAGGCCTTACCTATATACACCCTACTGCTTAAAAAAAACAATTAGTTAAAAAAAGTATTAGGTTCCCTGAAATTTTGTGATTTTTCCCTGTTACTCACGACTAATTAAGTGATTTAGCAAATGGACAAGACAAGAATAAACAAGGAATTAGAGCAGGAGTTTACGGCATGCATAAAAGAATATGAGCGTGTCATATACAAAGTCTGCTATTTATACACCACTAAGTCGGTAACGCTTAATGATTTATATCAGGAAGCCGTACTGAACATCTGGCGAGCTTTCCCGAAGTTTCGGCACGAATGCAAAATATCTACATGGATATATCGCATCACGTTGAATACTTGTATCTCATTCATTCGCAAAGAAAAAAATATACCAGAGATAGTATCACTGACACAAGAAGCGGAATGGTTAACAGAGGAGGAAGACAGTTTCCGGGAAATGCTGGTGGAACTATATAGGCTCATAAATTGTTTGGGACAACTCGATAAGTCTATTATTCTTCTCTATCTGGAGAATAAAGACTATACAGAAATTGCAGAGATTACCGGGTTAACGGTTACGAATGTTGCAACCAAGCTGAGCAGAATAAAAGATAAATTAAGAAAAATGCCTCACAACTAAATATTGAACAATGGAACTTGATGAATTGAAAAAGTCGTGGGATATATTGGATAACCGACTAAAAAAGAACGAAATATTAGATGAGCATACATTAAGCAAACTAATCAACGAACGAACAAAGCAAACGCATAGCTCGATGAAGAAAATGCTAATGTACTCAAAAGCGACTCTGATAGTAGGCTTTCTTGCAGTTATTGGTTTAAGTTATTATTTACTGACAGCAGACCATAACAATAAAGAATACTGTTTATGGATTTTTATATGGGGAATGCTTTGCTTTGGTTTGATATGGGATAGCTTAGGATATATGTATCTAAAGAGTATTGATATAGAAAAAATGCCACTCGTAACTATCGTTAAAAAGGTTACTGCCTATCACCGGAATTTTATAATTGAATGTTTTGTGGCAGCTCTCTTTTTCTTATCAGCTTTTTTAATGCAAGCGTTCTGTCTTGATCTGTTTGCGCTGAATCTAATTACCATATTAGTATTTCTCGGAGTATGGATTATTGGTTGCATTGCAGCTATCTGGGTTATAAAGAATTTATTTTACGATAAGTTGAAAAATATTAAACGGAATCTTGCTGAGTTGAGAGAACTAGAACAAGATTAATTACATTACTTTACTAACAACTCTCAAAAAAAGTCTTTCCTACTTAAAAGTAGGAAAGACTTTTAAAAGCCCACAAAGAATATGATGCAGAAAGTCTTTTTATTCCTGTTATTGGTGCTTATCCTACCAGATATATTTATCTATAAGGTTTATATATCTAATTATCAAACCAATACTCTTATTAAGTATCTTTATTTTCTGCCTTCGTTGTTATTATTGGCAGGTATCATCTATCTGTTTCTTTTTGCAAATCACGACTTTATAATAGAGCGAAACCGACTGGTAAGCTGGTTTATTATGTCGTATTTTCTTTTTACCGTGCCCAAGCTTTCATTTATGCTTATATCGATATTTGATCTTCCTTTGGGCTATATCTTTAAACGTTCTTTTTCAACATTTACATACGCCGGTATCACTTCGGCTGTAATTTGGGTAGCAATACTTATTTATGGCTCATTTTGGGGCAAAACAAAATTCGAAGTCAAGCCATTAACTTACCAATCATCATTACTTCCTAAAGGATTTGATGGATATAAAATAGTGCAACTGTCGGACATTCATATCGGAAGTTGGGTAGGAAATGGAAAAGCACTGCAGGAAGCTGTAGATTTAGTAAATGCTCAGCAACCAGATTTAATTGTGTTTACAGGAGATTTAATAAACAACAAAGCCAGCGAACTTGATAATTATGAAGATATTCTAAGCAAATTAAAAGCAAAAGACGGAGTATTCTCTATTCTTGGCAATCACGATTACGGGCCATACTATCGTTGGAAAAATCCGAAAGAACAGGCTGATAATCTTATCTCTCTTAAGCAAAAAGAAGCTAAGATGAATTGGATTCTACTGAATAATGAACATCGTATTCTTCATCACAACGGTGACAGTATAGCACTGGTTGGCGTGGAGAACTGGGGAGCACCTCCTTTTACAGGGAAGGGCGATTTAAAGAAAGCGCTTATTGGTGCAGAAGAAATTCCTTTCAAATTATTGCTCAGCCACAATCCTTCTCACTGGAAAAAGAAAGTTTTACCGGAAAGCGATGTTGCTTTAATGCTTTCCGGACATACTCATGGTATGCAATTTGCACTCGGGAATCATTCTTTAGCCTCACTTTTTAGTTCACAATGGAGAGGTTTATATACACAAGGCAACAGATCTCTGTATGTAAACGTGGGACTAGGATTCCTTGGAATACCTTTCCGCTTTGGTGCATGGCCCGAAATATCTGTAATTACTCTAAAAAGTAAGTAACACGTTCGTTACTTACATTTCTGCTTCATCTTTATCTTTTTTATCTTGATAGGCTGAAGGCAATATTCCGAATTCTTCTTTAAAGTATTTACTGAAATACTTAGGGTTATTAAATCCTACCTGATAAGCAACTTCTGAAATGTTCAACTGACTCTCGCGGAGTAACTGAGCAGCCCTCTTTAAGCGTATAGTACGTATAAATTCAATAGGAGTCTTTCCTGTTATTGAAAGTAGTTTTTTGTATAGATGCACTCGGCTCATACCTAAAGACTTGCTTAATTCCTCAACCGAAAGCTCACTACTGCTTATATTATCTTCCACATACTTAATTGCTTTTTGAATTAACTTTTCATCTAAAGAAGTAATTGTAATATCGCTGGGCTTAACTTCTATTTGCTGACGGAAAGCTTCCCTGGCAGCTTCTCTCCTTTCCATAAGTTTACGGATTCTGAGCATCAGGATATCAAAATTGAAAGGTTTGGTAATATAATCATCAGCGCCTGTTTCCAATCCTTCAAGCTTGTGTTCTTCTGCTGTTCGTGCAGTAAGAAGAATCAATGGTATATGCGAAGTACGCAGATCACTCTTTACCAGGCGACAAAGCTCACATCCATCCATTTCGGGCATCATCACATCACTAATAATCATGTCTGGTAGAGAATCCAGTATTGATTCCCATGCCTCTTTTCCATTTGCAGCTTCCTGAATAATAAATTCTCCATTGAGACTATCCTTCATAAAGGTACGGAAGTCGTCGTTATCATCAACCACAAGTATTGTTGAACGAAGCGGAGCTTCTTCATATCCTTCCAAAACATCAGCCAAGTCTTCCTGCTTTTCGGTAAGAACAGCAACCTTACCTTCTGTTATAGTAACTTTCTTATCTTCCTCTATTTTTCGATTTACAGGAATGGTAATAACAAAGATACTTCCTTTTCCGGTATTGTTGTGCACCTCTACAGTTCCTTTATGCAATAGAACAAACTCCTTAACCATATTAAGACCTATTCCACTACCACCAAACTTATGCTCATCGGTTTGTTTCACCTGATAAAAGCGATCAAATATTTTATCTTTTTCATCATCACTGATGCCAATACCCGTATCTGCGACACGAATTTCCAACAATTCCGGCTGGCCATCCCCAGAAGCTGGCAACAAATCAAGGTGTACTTCCACTCTTCCGCCTTCATTGGTGAACTTAAATGCATTGGATAGTAAATTCATCATAATCTTTCCCATCTTATCCTCATCAAACTCCATACGCAATTCGTTTATTGCAGAATAGAAAGTAAGCCGAATATTTTTCTTTTCCGAAAGTTCGGCAAAAGTAGAGGATACACTTTTTATATAAGCTACAATATCGCCATAAGAAAGGTTTACCTGGTGTCCCTGAACATCTAACCTTCGGAAATCTATTAGTTGATTTACAAGATGAAGTAGGCGGATTGCATTACGATGCACCATTTCAAGCTTTTGCTTCTGCTCATCATTGTTTATTACTTTAATTACATTTTCCAAAGGAGAGATAATTAAGGTAAGCGGAGTACGCAATTCATGACTTATATTAGTGAAGAAGCGTAATTTCATGTCGTCAATCTCGTGATTACGCTTAGCTTCAAGTTCTATTTGTTCTAATTTATAGCGGTTACGTTCACGTGTGAGAATCATAATCCTGCCACGAACCAGCACACCTATAATAATAAGGATATAAAACAGATAAGCAAATCCGGAACGCCAGAAAGGAGGTTCTATTACTATTTTAAGTGAAGCTGCACTCTCATTCCAGAATCCGTCACTATTTGCAGCTTTGACCATTAATGTATAAGTTCCTGGCGCAAGATTGGTATAGGTTATTTTATGAGCATTCTCGTCAGCTATCAGCCAATCCTGGTTAAAACCTTCAAGCTTATAGGCATATTTTGTCTTTTCTGGCAAAACATAATTCATAGATGAAAACTCAACAGAAAAAACATTCTGGCGATATTTCAGTTTTATTTCCTTTGTCCAGTTCAATCCTTCTTTAAGAATAAGATTTCCGTCATAAACAGAATCAACTTTCACGCTATTATTAAACAGTTGAAGGTCGGTAAAAACTACTTTGGGTAAAGTTCTGTTATATTTTATAATCTCAGGATTAAAAATATTATAGCCCCGAATTCCTCCCATTAGGATTTCTCCACGGGAAGATCTGAGTATGGAGCGCATATTAAACTCACTACTTTGTAGACCATCACGTTCATCATAATTATAGAAGGCGTACGAGTAATCACCAGTCTTAGGGTTTGTAGCAACTATAATATTTGAAACTCCATTGGACGTTGTAACCCACATATTTTTATTAGAATCTTCTATAACTCCGGTAATCACATTGTCAGGAAGTCCGTTAGTCTTAAATAGAGCAGTTATCTTATCATTTTTACGATCAAAGATATTTAATCCTTCACGAGTAGCCACCCATAAAAGTCCGCGACTATCTTCATACAACTGATTCACGTTCTTATTAGAAATAGGCTGATTGTCTCGCTTATTAGTTAAAAATCGCTCAAAAACTCCTGTTCTGATATTATAATTAGTTACACCAAAGGCTGTTCCTATATAAAGCATATCATCGCGCCCCAGGCAAAGAGAAGATATATATTCGGAAGTGAGTAATCCTTTCTTCCTATTATTAAAAGTAAGAAACTGTCCGGTTTTAGGATTCAGTCGTTGAAGACCATTTCCCAGCGTACCAATCCAGATATATCCTTCATTATCCTCTACAATAGACCAGATATTATTATTGGCTAAAGAATTAGGATTATTCGGATTATGTTTGTAATGAATAAAACGACTGCCATCAAAACAATCCATTCCTCCCAGATAGGTTCCAATCCAAACCTTTCCATCTCGCGATACACAAAGACTCACGATTATATTTCCGGATAAAGATGACTCTTGTCCAGGTATATGTTGATAGAGTTGTCGCATCCCGGTGGACTTATTATAGCATATTACTCCTGCGCCATTAGTACCAATCCATAAGTTTCCTTTAGTATCTTCAGCCAAAATAGTAGCATCATTATTAAAGTTTTTCTGATTAGCATAATAAGACATGTGATCTACCTCAAACTTAAAGATACTCTCACTATAATAAGATATACCCTTTTTATAAGTCCCTATCCAAATAATATTGGTATTATCTCTGTAGATACAATTTGTAGCATTGTGAGAAATACTTCGCTCATCAGCCGGATCATTCAGAAGATTAATTACCTGTCCCTTTTTCTTGTTAATAATATTAATCCCCCCATGGTCAGTTCCAATCCACACATTCCCGTTAGCATCCTGTGCTATATCTTTAACCACATTACTGGAAAGCGTATATATCGATTTGGTTGCCATATTACTGATATACTCCCAGCTTCTGGTATTTGCATGATAAAGCCACAAACCATAACTGCCTTCAGTATACACCCAACAATCGTTATCAGAATCAACATAAACAAAGAAATTATTAGGATTTACACTAAAGTTAGCCGGAATATAATTTTCTTTTCTAAGAACTTTTCCCGTTTTTTTATTTATGCATTCCATCAGTCCCGATTGGAACATTATTACATAGTAAGCTTTACCTTCACGAATATCTGTTATAATACCTTTAGTCAAGTTGCCAGCCCGACCATCTTGTGCAAATAAAAGCAGTTTCTTTGATGCACTCTGATATTGATAAACCCCCAATCCTCTTACATAACACAACAAATTTTTCTGCTTATCAATAAAGATTGATTCCACGTTCCGTTGAATACCTAACCTCCTTAATTCATTAGCAACATTTCTTTTGAATCGTTCTTTTCGTGAGTCATAAATTACATAACCGGAGCCTGTATTAATCCATAGATTGGCATCAGCATCTTCCTGAATATTGGATATATAGTTATCTATTATAGAAGTTGTATCCTGTTGGCTGTGCTGAAATAGTTTATAGGAATATCCATCATAACGATTTAGTCCGGATACAGTACCAAACCACATAAATCCTCTGCTGTCTTTATAGATATAATTAACCTGACTGTGAGAAAGCCCATTACTTACTTCCAGATGTTTAAACATAAATTTGCCTTGGGCTAAAGCAAAAGAAGGAAATAGAATAAGAAGAAAAAAGTATAGATATAAGTGCTTTTTCATAAAAGAACTGGATTATCAGTGATTAACAGCTCACAAAACTCGTAAAAAAACTCGGTTTATCAAAGAATAAATTCCCGAAATACATAATCTTTACCCACATTTTACCAGACTAATTATCTAAACATAAGAATCTATACTTTATTGATTTTTTATAATACAATTTTAACAAGTGCAATAATGTTCTCATTTATTTTCTGTATTTTCGGCTTCTGAATAAAAAAACAGTTTATTATACCTTAATTATATTATGAAACCAACGTTTACCTTTATCGGAAAAATATTCTCATCTACAATTTCTGGCTTATTACTATTAAGCAACAACTACGGACAGTAAAGCTAGTTTGACTTCAAAAATGAAAAAACAAAATAAATAACTTTTAAAACTATAAATTACACAATGAAAAACAAATTAAGTTTTCTAGTTCTGTTTGCTCTTATGACAATGGGAGTAAATGCAAAAGTAAAATTGCCAGATATTCTGGGCGATAACATGGTGTTACAACAAAACACTAAAGTAAAACTCTGGGGAGAATCTACTCCAGATAAAACAATTTCTGTAAAAGTATCCTGGAGCAAAAATAGCGTTCAAACACAATCTGATAAAGATGGTAAATGGTTATTATCGATATCAACACCAAAGGGTAGTTATGACAGCAGAGAAATATCAATTTCAGATGGTGAGGTTGTTACACTAAAAAATATATTAATCGGTGAAGTATGGTTTTGCTCCGGACAATCAAATATGGAAATGCCACTTAACGGCTTCTGGAATTGCCCAATTATGAACGCAAACGAAACAATTGCTAATGCCGGACAAAATAAAGGAATCAGATTTGCAACAGTACCCAAAACTCCAAGCTTCACACCGCAGACTTCCTGTCCGGGTAAATGGCAAGTTTGTAATCCGGAAACTGCTGCCTGGTTCAGTGCAACCGCTTATCATTTTGCCACTTCACTGAATCGTGCTCTTGATATTCCGGTGGGTGTTATTAATTGTAGTTGGGGAGGTTCAAAAGTAGAAAGCTGGACCAACAAGGAAATTCTTGAAACATATAAGGATATCGATTTATCAAAAGAAGGGATAAACAATGTTCGTGATTATTTAAGACCATTGCTTATGTATAATGGTATGCTTAAACCATTAACTAATTATACAATTAAAGGATTCTTATGGTATCAAGGTGAATCGAATGTGGGACACCAGGATACTTATGCGCAAAGATTAGCAAACATGGTGGAATTATGGCGTAAAGATTGGGGACTGGGCAATCTACCTTTCTATTTCGTTGAAATTGCTCCTTATCAATATGGAGAAGGAGAACCGGGAGCTTATTTAAGAGAAGCTCAATATAAAGCACAATCTTTAATCCCTAATAGTGGAATGATTTCCACAAATGATTTGGTTGAAGAATATGAAGCAGCCAATATTCATCCAAAAAATAAAACTTTGGTAGGGAAGCGTCTTTGCTATATGGCTTTAAATAAGACTTATGGCTATAGCGCCGTTGCATGTAATGGTCCGGAATATAAATCAATGGAAGTAAAAGATGGTAAAGCTTATCTTAATTTCAATTATACCCAGGACGGTTTTAGCCGCGAAAAAGGAATTAATGGATTTGAAGTTGCAGGAGCTGACAAAGTATTCTACCCGGCTATAACTACTGTAGACTTAAATAATAAAATAGTTATTGTATCCAGTGAAAATGTAAAAGAGCCGATAGCTGTAAGATACTGCTTCCGTAATTTCCAGATAGGAAATCTATATAACAATAGAGAACTGCCAATGGTACCTTTCCGCACAGATAATTACTAATGCACAAATTTATATGTTACATAAAAGAAGTATGAATAAGAAATTACTTACAATTGTATTCTGCAGCCTTTGTGCACAAATAGGTTTGGCACAAAAAACACAGTCTGTCTCATCTCCCGACGGAAAGATACAAACAACTATATCTATCGGAGATAAAATAACCTATACAGTAACCAGTAATAATCAAACAGTCATTGCACCCTCTCCTATATCCATGACTTTGAATTCAGGAGAAGTATGGGGGAAAAATGCAAAGCTTGATAAAAGCACAAAAAGAATAATAAACCAGAAAATTACTTCGCCATTTTATAAAAGAGCACAAATCACTGATAACTGTAATGAATTGACTCTTCGCTTTAAAAAAGACTGGGGAATAAAATTCAGGGTATATAACGACGGCGTTGCCTATCGCTTTATCAACTATAGAAAAGCGCCATTCACTGTTCAAAATGAAGAGGTAAAATACAATTTCACGAACGATTGTCCGGCAACTGTTCCTTATGTTCGCTTGGATGGCGTAAGTAATTATAAAGATTTCGAGGCACAATTCCATAATTCATTCGAAAACACTTATACCACTGATAATTTATCAAAATTAGATAGTAACAGACTGATGCTTCTTCCGTTAGTAGTAGAAGCCGGTAATGGTATTAAAGTTTGTATTACAGAAGCCGATCTGGAAAGTTATCCGGGACTTTACCTCAATAAAACTCAGGATGGTAATTCTTTAAATGGAGTCTTTGCTCCTTATCCTAAGCGTACAGAACAAGGAGGACATAATATGTTGCAATTTAGTGTGAAAGAACGCGAAAACTTTATAGTCAAGGTAAATGGTGCACGCGAGTTTCCCTGGCGTGTAGCGATTATTGCTTCGGAAGATAAGCAATTCGCTGAAAGTGATATGACTTATAAACTTGCAGCTCCTTCGAAATTGCCTGACTATTCATGGGTAAAACCTGGAAAGGTAGCCTGGGACTGGTGGAACGACTGGAATATATATAATGTAGATTTCGAAGCCGGAGTAAATAACGACACCTACAAATATTACATTGATTTTGCTTCTGCAAATGGATTGGAATATGTTATTCTTGATGAAGGATGGGCTGTTAATTTGAAATGTGATTTAATGCAGGTTGTGCCGGAAATAAACATTAAGGAACTTGTTGACTATGCAGCAAAAAAGAATGTTGGTATCATACTTTGGGCAGGGTATCATGCTTTTAACCGTGATATGGAAAATGTATGCAAATACTATTCTGAACTTGGAGTTAAAGGATTTAAAGTAGATTTTATGGACCGAGACGATCAGGAGATAGTAGATTTCAACTATCGCGCCGCTGCCACGTGCGCCAAGTATCATCTGATTCTTGACCTACACGGAATGTATAAACCAGCCGGACTAAACCGCACTTATCCTAATGTTCTTAATTTTGAAGGAGTTCATGGATTGGAACAAATGAAATGGTCGCCCGCTACAACAAACATGGTTAAGTATGATGTAACCATACCTTTTATTCGTATGGCAGCCGGACCAATGGATTATACTCAGGGAGCCATGCGTAATGCAGCAAAAGGAAGTTATGCTCCAATTAATTCAGAACCTATGAGTCAGGGAACCCGATGCCATCAACTAGGTTTATATGTTATTCTGGAATCTCCATTCAATATGTTGTGTGATAATCCATCAAACTATATGCGCGAAACAGAATGCCTGGACTTTATTGCCAAAATTCCTACCGTTTGGGACGATACAAAAGTGCTAGATGGTAAAATCGGAGAATACATTGTTACCCAAAGACAATCCGGAAATAATTCCTATGTTGGAGGTTTAACTGATTGGACTCCACGTGATCTCTCAATTAATTTCTCTTTCTTAGGAAAAGGAGACTATAAAGCCACTATTTTCAAAGATGGGAAAAATGCTCACCGTGCCGGTCGGGATTACAAGAAAGAAGAATTGATACTTAATGCTTCCTCTACTTTGAACATTCATTTAGCTCCCGGAGGAGGATTTGCAATAAAACTGGAGAAAATAAATTAGAAAAATAAAAAAGATCTGCTACATCTGCCACCAATATAGCTATAATCCTTTATTGATAGCTATTTCAAGTGGTGGCAGATGTTTTTTTATCTGCTACACATCTGCTACTTTTCGGCTTATCTACCACTACTTTTAAGCGTTTTATAGTGTCGATTGCTCTAAAATAAAAAGAAAATCATTACTTCGTTTTATAAATTAAAAGGCATTTTATTTCCTGACCTTACAGAAAACAAATAAAAAAACAAGTATCTTTGCTTTTAGTTTATGGATAAGCTTATCCAACTTTTATAGTCTAATTATAAGAGTTTATAGCCAATTCAATAAACTTATAATTTATAAATTATTTTAACGACTAATTATTAGACAGTTATATGATGCACACTTGGTTTGAATGCAAAATCCGTTACGAAAAAGTAATGGAAAACGGGATGAATAAAAAGGTTACTGAGCCATATTTGGTTGATGCCCTTAGTTTTACAGAAGCAGAAGCTCGTATCATTGAAGAAATTTCTCCATTTATTTCAGGAGAATTTACAGTAGCTGATATTAAAAGAGCTAACTACAGCGAACTTTTTAATGATGAAACAGGCGACCGTTGGTTTAGATGTAAACTACAATTCGTTACTCTTGATGAGAAAAGTGGTGCAGAAAAGAAAACTTCTACCAATGTACTTGTTCAGGCAGGCGACCTTCGCGAAGCAGTTAAAAACCTGGATGAAGGAATGAAGGGAACTATGGCCGATTATGTTATTGCATCTGTAGCAGAAACCGCAATTATGGATGTTTACCCATACTCTTCAGAGCCTGATGTAAAACCGGAATTTCCACAAGCAGGAGAAAATCAATAATAAAATGAGCATTAAAAGCAATTTACTGGATGTACTTTCAGAACTCCCCGAAAGAGTAAGGTTGGTAGCTGTTTCCAAATTCAATCCCAAAGAAGCAATTATGGAAGCATATAATGCCGGGCAACGAATTTTCGGAGAAAGTAAAGTGCAGGAAATGACAGATAAATATGAAGCTCTGCCAAAAGATATTGAATGGCATTTTATTGGTCACTTGCAGACCAATAAAATAAAGTATATTGTTCCTTATGTTTCAATGATTCATGGGGTTGACAGTTACAAATTGCTGTGCGAAATCAATAAACAGGCCGAAAAAGCCGGACGAATAATTCCTTGCTTATTACAGATTCATATTGCACAAGAAGAAACAAAGTTTGGTTTCAGTTTTGATGAATGCAAAGATATGTTAGCCAAAGAAGAATGGAAAAAGCTTACCCATATCTCTATTCAGGGATTAATGGGTATGGCAACATACACAGATTCTACAAAACAAATTGAGGCTGAATTTTGTTCTTTAAGTAGTTTCTTTACCGAGGTAAAGCAATCTTTCTTTGACCAAAAGCCGGACTTTAAAGAAATATCAATGGGCATGTCTCATGATTATCCTATGGCTATTGCCGCAGGTAGCACTTTAGTCCGCGTGGGAAGTAAGATCTTCGGAGAAAGGATTTACTAATGTGCAAAATTTATGGTAGACCTAAGAACAGAATTCGCGGGATTACATTTAAAAAATCCCTTAATTATCAGCAGTTCAGGACTGACAGGTAGTGTAGAAAAGAATGAAAGACTGGAACTGGCGGGAGCCGGAGCCATAGTGCTTAAATCTCTTTTCGAGGAACAGATCGTGTTAAAAGCTGAACAAACTTATGAGCAAGCATACATTCCGGAAGGTGGCAATTTTCTGACTGAGCATATCCATGAAAAAGATTTATCCAATTATCTGAAACTTATTCAGGAAAGTAAGAAGAACTGTTCAATACCTATTATTGCCAGTATAAATTGTTGTACGGACAAAGAATGGATTGAATTCGTTCGTAAAATTGAGCAGGCAGGAGCTGATGCCCTTGAACTGAATATATTGAGTATTCAGGCTTCTCCCTATTATGAATGTGGAGAATTCGAGAAAAAGCATATCAGCATTTTAAAGAATGTAAAGAGCAAGATACGGATTCCTGTTATTGTAAAGCTTGGTACACATCTTACAAATCCGGTGTCATTAATTAATAAGCTGAGGGCCCACGGTGCTGAAGGTATAGTGCTATTTAACCGTTTATATCAAACAGATATAGATATAAAGAAGTTAGAATATATTTCAGGAGAAGTTTTGAGTTCTCCAAGTGATCTTACAGCATCTTTAAGATGGATTGGAATTTCGTCTGCCACAGTTAGCAATATTGATTATGCTGCTTCCGGAGGAGTACACAGTGCTGAGGCTGCAATAAAGTCTATTCTTGTGGGAGCATCGGCCGTAGAACTTTGCAGTGTTATCTACAAAACAGGTAGCCAGTGCATCCGTCCAATGCTGAAAACAATAGAATACTGGATGGCAGAAAAAGGTTTTGAAAATATTTCTCAATTCAAAGGGTTAATGAGAGCCAAAGATGTAAATTGCGCAAGCATGTACGAAAGGACTCAATTCCTTAGATATTTCAGTGAAAGAGAATAAGTTAGCTAATAAAACTCAAGAGGGATCCGTTATAATAAACCTATTGTAACGGATCTTTCTTTTTTCTAATAATGTCTGTTATTATTCTATTGGTACAAATAGCTCTTCTATTGGTTGCAATACCACTTTTTCCACTTTTTAATTTGCAAAGCGATGAGAAACATCTATATTTGCACAAAATAATATAGATTGTGCAGTAAACATGGAACAAAGTTTTATAGCGTTCATAGAAAATAGCATTAAAAAGAATTGGGACTTAGATGCCCTGACTGACTATAAAGGAGCTACACTCCAGTACAAAGATGTAGCCAGAAAAATCGAAAAGTTACATATTATATTAGAAGAAAGCGGCATCAAAAAAGGTGATAGAGTTGCTATTTGCGGAAGAAACAGTTCTTTTTGGGCGGTTTCGTTTCTAGCTGTGGTGACATACGGAGCTGTGGCAGTTCCTATTCTTCACGAATTTAAGGCTGACAATGTTCACAACCTCGTGAACCATTCAGAAGCTAAATTGCTTTTTGTTGGCGATGTGGTGTGGGAGAACCTGAATGAAGCCGCAATGCCTTTACTAGAAGGTATTGTCTTGATGAACGACTTTTCATTACTTGTTTCCCGTTCTGAGAAACTTACCCATGCTCGTGAGCATTTGAATGAGATGTTCGGACAAAAATTCCCTAAGAATTTCCGTCAGGAACATGTTTCTTACTTTAAAGATAAACCGAATGAACTAGCGCTTATTAACTATACATCTGGAACAACAAGTTATTCAAAAGGCGTAATGTTATCTTACCGCAGTTTGTGGTCGAACGTTGCTTTTGCAAACGAAGTTCTGCCATTGAATGCCGGTGACAGCATCGTTTCTATGCTTCCGCTAGCCCATATGTATGGAATGGCATTTGAATTTCTATATGAATTTTCTGTGGGATGCCATATTTACTTCCTCACAAGAATGCCCACTCCAAAGATTATATTCCAGGCTTTCGCCGAAATTAAGCCTCATCTTGTTGTAGCAGTACCTTTGATTATCGAAAAGATTATCAAGAAGAGCATTTTGCCAAAACTGGAAACTCCAACAATGAAAATCTTAATGAAGGTTCCAATTATCAATGATAAGATAAAAGCAACAATCCGCGAGCAGATGATAAATGCGTTTGGCGGTCAGTTCGCAGAAATTGTTATTGGAGGTGCAGCTTTTAACAAAGAGATTGAGCAATTCCTTAAAATGATTGAATTCCCATACACAGTAGGTTATGGAATGACAGAATGCGGACCAATTATTGCTTACGAGGACTGGAAAAAATTCAAGATGGGATCTTGCGGTAAAGCTGTTCCACGGATGGTGGTAAAGATTGATTCTCCAGATCCTGAAAATATAGCCGGCGAAATTATTACCAAAGGTGACAATGTTATGCTGGGATACTTTAAAAACGAAGAGGCTACTGCTCAGGTTATCGACAAAGACGGATGGTTGCACACCGGAGACATGGGAGTTATCGACGCTGAAGGAAATATTACCATCAAAGGACGTAGCAAAAATATGCTTCTCAGCGCATCCGGACAAAATATTTATCCTGAAGAAATAGAAGATTTACTCAATAACCTACCTTATGTTTCTGAGTCTCTCATTGTTTCACAGAATGATAAATTGGTAGGACTTGTTTATCCTGACTTTGACGATGCATTTGCTCACGGTTTAACTAACGAAGATATTGAAAAAGTGATGGAAGAAAACCGTGTGGAACTAAACTCAATGCTTCCGGCTTACAGTCAAATCAGCAAAATGAAGATTTATCCGGAAGAGTTTGAAAAGACTCCAAAAAGAAGTATTAAGAGATTCCTTTATACAGAAGCTAAAGGATAACGGAAGCTAAGTTAATACAAAAGAAATAGTTTTTATAAAGGTGTACACCAAACAAACAAATGGTGTACACCTTTATATTTTTTAGTGTAGGACTTTTCTGAATTTACTGTAGGTCTTTTATTTTCTATTTGGTTACAAAAAGAGTTAGACATAAGGTTGTGTCAAATTAATTATGTAATATTGCAACATAATTTTTAACTTAATACATTAAATAGCAATCTATATTAAGATGAAAACAACTACACGTTATATCATTTTCCTTACAACTTCATTAATTCTATGTTGTATTCCTAGCAAAGCACAAAATAAATCAGGAGGAGTTTGTCTTTCTTTATGGAAAAACATTGCAACTCAACCCAATGACACAACTCAAACTACTTATTTAAACCTTGGCGTTGTATCAAGCCTTCATCAATTAAAAGGAATTGGCCTTAACGTTTTGAGTTCCGTTGCTTCGAATAATGTATATGGCATTCAGGTATCCGGATTATCTAATATTGCCGGTGGAAGTATGAAAGGCGTACAATTAGGCGGATTAACCAATATAAACGGAGATGAAGCTGCCGGATTTATAGGATCGGGCATAGCAAATGTTACCGGGAATAACCTGCACGGCATAGGCGTTAGCGGAATAATGAATATAACCGGAAACAATGTAAAGGCTCTGCTTGTATCGGGATTAATGAATATAACCGGAACAACAACAACCGGTGTAAGCATTGCCGGAATATTGAATATTGAAGGTGGCGGCATGTCTAAAGGAATAAAAATGGGTGGAATTGGAAATATTATAGGTTCTGATCTTTCCGGAGTTGCAGTTGGCGGATTAATCAATATTTCGGGCAATAACACAAATGGAATTCAGATTGCTTCTCTCACTAATATTTCAGGAGGAGAAACAAAAGGTATTCAGCTTGCGGGTTTAGCCAATATAAGTGTGCATGCCAAAGGAGTGCAGATTGCCGGATTAGGCAACGTTACTCAAAGTCTGCACGGAGCGCAGATAGGTATTTATAACAGAGCGGATATTGCTACAGATGGTGTACAAATTGGTATAGTAAACAAAAGTAAAAGTTCGGCTGCCGCTAAATTTGGTTTGGTTAATGTTAATCCGGACACTCGCTATCAGTTAATGGTATACGGTGGAAATACCACCAAGACCAACGTGGCAATGCGTTTTAAGAACAAGTTATTCTATACAATACTAGGTTTAGGAAGTCATTATTTTGATTTTGATAAGAAAATATCTGCTACTGCATTCTATAGAACTGGATTAGGATTCGATATTGCCAAACACTTATTCTTAAGTGGTGACCTAGGCTATCAGCATATCGAAACGTTCCATAACAAATACGAGGAAAACATTCCTGCAAGAATGTATGCGCTTCAGGCACGTTTGAATCTGGAATATCATCTTACAGAGAAATTTGGGGTATTTGCCTCAGGAGGTTATGACGTAACAAGATATTATTCAAAAAACAAAACTTTTGAAGATAAACCCATTGTAGAACTTGGTATTGTTCTTTTTTAAAGAGCAATACTCCTGATAAAAAAATTATCACCAATCAACCGTATATTTTATAAATAAAAAATCAGCTTTTCATAAAATAGTTCCTATCTTTGCAGCCCGAAAAAACAACCTAATAAAACCATAAGCATGGAATGGCTTAACACTCTTTTTTTGGATCATTCAGCGCTGCAAGCTGTAGTAATTTTATCCCTAATCTCTGCAATAGGGCTTGGCCTAGGAAAAATTCACGTAATGGGGATTTCACTTGGCGTTACTTTTGTATTCTTCACCGGAATCCTTGCCGGACATCTTGGTCTCTCCATTGACCCAATGATGCTTAATTACGCAGAAAGTTTCGGATTAGTGATCTTTGTTTATTCATTGGGATTGCAAGTTGGTCCGGGTTTTTTCGGCTCATTCCGCAAGGAGGGCATACAACTTAACTCACTTTCGCTGATTCTTATTGCACTTGGCACTATTTTTACAATAGTTTGTCACTATACTACCGGAGTATCATTGCCGGATATGGTTGGAATACTCTGCGGAGCAACAACCAACACTCCTGCCCTTGGTGCCGCACAACAAACACTTCAGCAAATGGGACTTCCATCGAGTGCGCCGGCATTAAGTTGTGCCGTTACTTATCCGTTGGGAGTTGTAGGGGTAATTATCGCTATCTTATTGATACGAAAAATCTTTGTGCGAAAAGAAGATTTAGTTGATCACGATAAAGAAAATACAAACAAAACTTATATTGCAGAATTTCAGGTTTTTAATCCTGGCATTTATGGCAAAAGTATAAAAGATATAGCACATCTCAGCAGCATGAAGTTTGTTATTTCTCGTCTTTGGAGAGATGGTAAAGTAACAATTCCAACTTCAGAGAAACATTTAGCAAAAGGAGACAAATTACTTGTTGTTACTTCAGAAAAAGATGTAGAAGCACTGACTGTACTCTTTGGTGAGCAGGAAAGTACCGACTGGAATAAAGAAGATATAGACTGGAATGCTATCGACAGTCAGCTTATCTCACAACGTATTGTTGTTACCCGCCCCGAAATTAACGGAAAAAAGCTTGGTTCACTCCGTCTGAGAAATCATTATGGCATAAATATCAGCCGTGTTTATCGTGCAGGAGTTCAGCTTTTGGCTACTTCCGAGCTGGTTCTTCAAATGGGCGACCGGCTTACTGTTGTTGGAGAAGCTGCAGCTATTCAAAATGTGGAGAAAGTTTTAGGAAATGCAGTAAAGAGTTTGAAGGAACCTAATTTGGTAGCTGTATTTATAGGTATCATTCTTGGATTGGCATTGGGAAGTATCCCATTTACTCTTCCCGGTATCAGTGCTCCTGTTAAGCTAGGATTAGCCGGCGGACCAATTGTTGTGGGAATCCTGATAGGAACCTTCGGCCCGCGTTTACACATGGTTACTTACACAACACTTAGTGCCAACCTGATGCTAAGAGGATTAGGACTGGCAATGTATCTGGCTTGTCTGGGACTTGATGCCGGTGCACATTTCTTTGAAACAGTAGTACGCCCTGAAGGAGTTCTTTGGATTGGCTTAGGATTTGCCATCACTTTTATTCCTGTTATTATCACCGGACTAATTGCATTAAAAGTTATGAAGGTAGATTTTGGTTCTGTATCGGGAATGCTCTGCGGAAGTATGGCCAACCCAATGGCATTGAATTATGTTAATGATACTATTCCGGGAGACAATCCATCAGTATCTTATGCAACTGTTTATCCATTAAGCATGTTTCTTAGAGTGATTATTGCACAGATTATCTTGATGTTCTTTTTATAATATAGTTGTAATTACTAAAAGAGATTAGCACGCATTATTCTAATCTCTTTTAGTAAGTTCTTGAAACTATCACTTAGCTTTCCAACTATAAGTCTGCAAAGTTTTTGAACTCTCTGAACAAATTCCTAACAAGCCAATACCTCCATTTATATTAGTAGGTAGATGAACCGATTCAGATAAGATATCATCATCAACAATATCGATTGTTTTATTTAATGCCTGAAGATAATAATATTCAGTTTCGGATATACTCTGTAAATATACAGTTACACTTATTTGTTCTTCTTTTAAATCATCACCATAATAATAGGAAGATTTACTCTGACTAATATTTAATGTATATTCACCATTACGGAATCTGGAGTCATTGAAAACGCCATAAGTATTAGAGACAGATGTTGAAATGCCATTTTCTTCATCATCAGCAGTACCAGGTCTTCCATCAGTAAGAGCTACATCTTCTCTGGATATAAAGCTATAACCATAAGTAACTTCTGTTTCGTCATGTCCGATATACTGATTAGTTAAAACCCTTGTTGTTTTCTTCTCAAGAACAACTCTGTAAAAATTCGCTTTATCGGGAATATCCTTAAACGTAATTTTAAATCGAAGATAAGATGAATAAGAATCACTATAAACATCCTTCATCCTAACAGTAGTAGTATCAATTTTTATAATATCAACACGCTCTGGAACAGTCTCTTCCCCCCAGGCATAATATTTACCATCTGCAGTTGAAGCCTCAATCTTTACCTTATCACCGGGTTTGAAAGTTGTATTTTTAATAAGAAAGCCTTTTACTTTTGAGCTACTATCAGTATCTGGAATTGCTTCTGGCTTTTCCTTTAATATTCCATTAACATAAAGATTAACAGAAACATTATCAATCGATGCAATATCCTCTTTACCCGTGAGACTTACAAAAATTGTATTCTCCGAACAATCTGCATTTATTAGTGTATTGATAACCATCTTACTTTTAGTATCTTTTACATCAAAAGGAATTTCGTTTGTACATGCAGCCAATAACAACAAAAAAACAGGGATAATTATAATATATTTCTTCATGATATCTAAAATTTATATGTATAAGTCAAAGATGGAATAAATGGTAATATAGTAACCTTCTTTATTATCGGTTTATAGGAAACAACCTCTTCGCCAGACGTATTATATCCCCTTGTTTCCTTTGTACTTAAATATATGTAAGAAGGATTCATAGCATTATAAACATTGTAAATACTAAAATTCCATGTTCTTATGCCATGCTTGGTTTTCTTATTAAAGTTTATTCCTATATTCAGGCAATGGCTGTCGGGCAAACGATAATTATTACGATGATTTATATATTTTTCGGTGTAAACATACGAATAGCCATGAGACGATTCAGAATTATTAAGATTCCACCATTGATTATATCCAACATCCCCAGGACGAATAACTGTAGTTTTTTCTTCTGCAATAGTTGCTACATTTCCTGTTGAGTATGTCCAGGATGCGAACACTTCTGTTTTCTTTGATAATTTATGATTCAAAACAATATTGATGTTATGTCTTCTATCATATTTATAAGGAAAACGGATACCATCATTAATTCCCCCTTTTTTGAATTGTCTGTCACTTTTGGCTAATGTATAACCAATCCAACCAGTTGTTCTGCCTTCCACCTTTTGTGCAAGAAATTCCAAACCAAAAGAGCGCCCCTTTCCCATTTCAACTTTATTTTCCCATCCACTTGATGATCCGGAAAAAGAAGCTCCATCTTTATATTCAAGTACATTGTCCATGGCTTTATAATATCCTTCTACAGAAAAATCCCAGTTTTTTATCCCGGTATAATATCCTCCAATAGAATATTGATTAGCTTTCATCGGTTCTATTTTCTTTGTAGTTGGAACCCACAAATCAGTTGGCAAAGAAATATTGGAATTTGACAATAAATGAATATATTGATTCATCTTTGTATATGAAGCCTTCAAAGCAAAATCATCGGTTAGCTGATAACGGGAAGATATGCGTGGTTGAATGGAAAAATAGCTCTGATTCTGAACGTTAAAACAAGAAATATGTACTCCTGCATTTATTCTGAATCTATCTGTTAAGTTAAAGTTATCTTCCCCATAAAGAGACATTTCATGAGCATGAACATTATTATTTGATGCACTTTGATATGTAGTATCATTTAATTGTTCATTCTCTTGTTCGTGAATTTTAGAAGTTGTTACTTCAGGGCAAAAATTATGATATAAATATCCAACTCCAAATTTCACATGATGCGTTGGCACAGGATCATAGTCAAAATCAATATTATATGTCCAGTCTTTTATTCCTGAATTGTACTTTGCCTGATAATTATATTCGGAATAATTACTGTTTCGCTTTTCTTTTTCAAAACTTAGCATGCCCAACTTAAAATGATAATCATTAAAGGCCAGAGTAGTGTTACTAAAAAGTTTATTATTAAAAATATAATTCCATCGTCCGGCTATAATTGTACTTCCCCAATTAAAGTTTACCTTATCTTTAGTAATTGTTTCAACATTAACCGTTTGATGTTGAGAGTTGAAATCAGAATCATAAGTATTTTTCTCGGAACTATTAAAATCATAGTGATATACATCTCTCCCATTATATGTACTTATGAAAAGACGACTTTTATCCGAGAATTTGTGGTTGATCTTCGCGTTTACATCATAGAAATAATAACCAAGATTATCATCACTTTTTACAAACGGAGTAATAAGAAGATCGGCATAAGTTCTTCGTGCAGAAATATTGAAAGATGTTTTACCCTTTACAATTGGCCCTTCGAGATTTACTTTAGCAGCAAGTAGGCCAACACTAAAACTTCCATGATATTTTTCCATATCTCCATCATTGGTTCTCACATCAAGCACCGACGATAATCTTCCGCCAAAGCGAGCTGGGAAACTACTTTTAAACAAACTCACTTTTTTTACAGCCTCAGGAGTAAAAACAGAAAAGAATCCAAATAGATGTTCTACATTGTACATTGGTACACCATCAAGCAATATTAAATTCTGATCGGGACCTCCACCACGGACATACATTCCTGCAGAGCCATCCATACCTTTCTGAATTCCGGGAAGAAGTTGCATGGACTTTATAACATCGGCTTCGCCTAAAACTGATGGAGTATTTTTAATATGTTGTAAAGGAACATCAATAGCTCCCATTTGCGTAGCAAAAAGTCCGGTTTCTGTCTTATCCGATAAAATAGTTACTTCATGCAAAACATTACTACTGTTGAGACTAATATTTATAACAGTATCTTTTTTCAGATGAATAAAACAATCTTCATATTTATAACCAATATACGAGAATTTTAGAGCAATACTCCCTTCTGGAAGTGTTATACTAAAAAAGCCGTAAGGGTTAGTAGTAGTTCCCAAATGATGATTACTTTCAAATACATTAGCCCCAATCAGTGTCTCTTTTGATGTCACATCTGTAACATAGCCACTAATTGTATACTTTCGTTCTATCGGCTTAATGCTCTTTTTAAACAAGAGAATATGTTTTCCTGTAATTTTATAACCTATTGGTTCTTTTGAGAAAGCACGATTTAAAACTTCCTGCAAAGGAATACTCTTCACTTCAAAAGAAATTTTCTGATTAAGTTTAACTTCTTCGCCGTAAATAAATGAATACCCTGTAGATTTCTCCAGACTTTTCACAAACTCTTCCAAAGTGAAATTTCTAAATGTAGCTGTAATTCTACTTTCCGGATTTTGTGCTTGTATTAATGAAAAAGAGAAAATTGCCAAGCATACTAAAAGCAATCTTTTAGTATGCAGACCTCTAAAAATATTAAAATTCATGTTTGCTTTATTTTATTTGTATCCTAATTCTATTATTGGCTTTTACGTAGTTGAAATTCCCAGTTGATTTAAGTAAATTCAATATTTCATAAAGATTCTCCTGATTATCGAAACGTGCAGTAAATTTGTGTTTTCGTAACTCTGCATTATTAATTTCAATTTTAACATTAAACTTATGAGATAGAGATAATGCTATATCCTCCATTGATGCAGAATTAAAGATAAGGATGCCTTGTCGCCAGGCAACGTCATTTTCTACATCAACATCTTTTAAATGAGTGAAGGCTGAGACATTTTTATTGTAAATAGCTGTTTCGTTTGGCCTAAGTATCAACCTTTTACTTTGTTCCTTATTGGTTACAGAAACAGAACCTTCTAATAGCGTAGTGGTAATATTTGGATCATCTTTATAGGCTTCAACATTAAAGTGAGTACCTAAAACTTTTATGTTTACAGAATGAGTTTCTACAACAAATGGTTTTGCAGGATTCTTTGTCACTTCAAAATAAGCTTCTCCTAAAAGCTTAACATCACGTGTTTTATCTCCAAAAGTTTCAGGAAACTGAATAGATGAATACCTGTCTAGTACTACTTGAGTACCATCAGGCAATTTTATTTCTTTTATCTCAGCAAGTGTTCTGATTGTTTTTATTGATATAGGCTGCTCTACATTGTAAAACATCCACGAGAATCCTAGAACAAGAATAATTGCAGCAGCAGCCGACATGTATTGATAAAAACGAAGCCTGTATTTAGAAGGAGCTACTCTTTTCCGTAATATATCAAAACTATTATCGGCAGTAAACTTTCCTTGAGGAGAATGAGTAGAAGAAGCGAGTTTATTTAAAAGCTCATTAACTTCCTTTTCTGATTTTGGTAATTGATTCATCTTATTCTCTATTCTTTTATTTCCTACTTTATTTATTAAATAAGCACTACAAGAATAAAGACAGACGAAATTGAGAATATCCCTATTGAGAATCTAAAAAAAATGCATTTATTTTTTCTTTTAATTTTGATACAGCCTTTTGAACCTGAGCATCAACCGTTTTTGGACTAATATTGAACAGTTCTGCAACTTGCATATAACTTTTTTTATCTTCCCTAACCAGCTTATATATTTCACGACATTTTTCAGGAAGTTCTTCGACTGCATTTAAATAATATTGAAATAATTCATCATCAATCATTTCTTCTTCGGGCGAGGATATACAGGAAAGAGGTTCTTTGATAGAATCTAATGAATTTGTTTTTCTCTTATCTTCTTTTTCAAGAAAATTAATTGCAGCATTCTTTATCAACACAAAGGAATAATTAGAGAAATTTCTGACGTCACTAAGTGCAGCCCTATTATTCCAAATATTTAAAAATACATCAAGAACAACTTCTTGGGCCCACTCATCTTTTTGCAAATAATAGTAGGCTATCCTAAAAAAACGGTCATAACATTGATAGTACAATTCCTTGAAAGCGGAATCGGAATTTCGCTTTATTATATCTGTAAGTAATTGATCTATACATCTATCTTCCATTACTTATACGTAATTTAGTATCTATTTCGGTTACGAATATCTATTCTGTATATTTTTTTGATTCGAATAAAGCATAAAAAATGGTTCAGTGATTTACCAAACCATTTTTATGTCTTTATATAGACTCCTAAATGATAAAACTATTATTTTATTGCTTTACCATCTTACTACCATTCTTATATTTAAATACCATAGCAAAAAGAATTCCGATTACTAATGCATAAGCAGCAAAAATAAGCCAGATAGTCTGCCAATCACGGCTCACTACCTGAGTTTGTCCGGCTACTGTTGCATATTTTGAGAATAAGTCTACTATTGCACCACTGGCATAACCACCCATGATTGCCCCTAGTCCATTAGTCATCATAAAGAAAAGCCCCTGCGCGCTTGCTCTGATTTGCGGAGTTGTTTCAATCTCTACAAAAAGAGAACCGGATATATTAAAGAAATCGAAAGCCATACCATAAACTATCATTGAAAGAATAAGCAATGGTAATCCGCTTCCCGGATTTCCAAATCCGAAAAGTCCAAAACGGAATACCCATGCAGTCATACTAATCAGCATTACCTGCTTAATACCAAAACGACGCAAAAAGAATGGAATAGCAAGAATAAAGAGAGTTTCTGACATTTGTGATATAGATAAAAGTATCACAGAATGTTTTACTCCGAAAGAATTAGCATATTCAGGAATATCCTTGAAACTGCTCAGAAATAAATCGCCATACGAATTTGTAATCTGCAAAGCAGCACCCAATAACATAGAAAACAAAAAGAAAATAGCCATTTTCTTCCGTTTAAAGAGTACCAAAGCATCAAGGCCAAAAGAAGAAAGCAACGTTTTGCTCTCACTTTTAGCAGGAGGACATTGTGGCAATGTAAAAGAATAAAATCCTAATAATAAAGCAGCTCCCGCACTAACATAAAGCTGTGCACATGTATGTTTAAATCCGGTAAGGTCAACTGCCCACATAGCACAGATAAAGCCTACGGTTCCCCACACCCTGATAGGAGGAAAATCTTTAACTATATCAAATTTATTATTTTCCAACGCATTGTAAGAAACTGTATTAGTTAAGGAAAGAGTAGGCATGTACACTAACAGATTTACAAGCATTGCCCAATACATTTGGTCATAACTAGTAACTGTTGAAGCGTAAAACAGACAAGCCGATCCAAGTAAATGGCAGATTCCTAACAGACGTTCTGCATTTATCCACTTATCGGCAATAATGCCAACCAATCCGGGCATCAATAAAGAAGCAATTCCCATTGTTGCAAAAATTGCTCCTATTTGTCCACCTTCAAAATGAAGGCTTCCACCCATGTATCCCCCCAAAGAAATTAACCAAGCTCCCCACACAAAAAATTGCAGAAAGTTCATTGTAATTAAACGACCTTTAACGCTCATTCTAGAATTCTTATTATATTTATATTTTTTGCATATTATTTAATAACTCAGCAAATATAAATATAATTTTGAGAAAAAAGGTCACAATCCCAATTCTTGGAAAATCTTTTTTGTAGATATAGTTATCTCTTTCAAAAGATAATATAATCAGATACCTTTTATCATAGTTAGTAACATTTTGAATTCTTTATCTGCGAATAAAGCATGTGTTACGTTTGCCGGCATAATAACTGACTCACCTTGCTTCAAAAGAAGAGGGTTACCTCCTATTGTTATAGTTGCTTCTCCATCAAGAATCTGAACTAATGCATCGAAAGGTGCGGTATGCTCACTAAGACCTTGCCCTTTATCAAAAGAGAATAGTGTTATATTACCAGCTTCATTTTTAAGTACTTGTTTACTAATAATTCCACCCACTGAATAATCAACTAGCTTTTCAAAATCTAGTACAGTTCCTTTTTTAAATAATTCTTCCATATCATTATAAAATTTATATATAGCAAAGGAAGAAAAACTATTATAGAAAAGATGTCACATATGTTACATTCGGAATAATAAATTCAAAAAATAACAGATATTATACAATTAGTATAATCATACAATCAATTTTAAACATAAGATAAATGCAATTACATTTTCAATTTTAACAAAATTGCCATTTATAACAGGTATTATATTCTGAATAAATAATATACATATATAAAATATTTGAATTTATGTTTTGATTTATAAATTATTAATTATATATTTGTAGTGCAATCATTTTACATATTTTCTATATTAATTCCATAACAAAATGAAATGGTCTTAATATTTTCTTTTGCAAATTTATATATAATCCTTGTTTAGGACGCCTGTTTATATTGTGCTTATCGTCTCTAATAAAAACACAAAAACCAAAGAAAGATGATATTAATAGCAGAAAGCGGCTCTACAAAAACAGAGTGGGCAATTATTGATGGAAATTATGTAATAGGGCATGAATTTACCGAAGGAATAAATCCTTTTTTCCAATCAAGAAGGGAAATCAGCCACAGTGTCCGTCTGGGTTTGCCGGAACACTTTTTCAGGAAGCGCTATGAAACCGTTTACTTCTATGGAGCAGGCTGTACAACTACTGACCGAAAAGAAATAATCAGAGCGTCTTTAGTAGCACAATTCAAATCTCCCATTGAAGTAGAAAGTGATTTACTTGCTGCAGCCCGCGGTTTGTTAAAAAACGAAGCTGGTATAGCTTGTATACTAGGAACAGGTTCTAATTCTTGTTTTTATGATGGAAAACAAATTATTCAGAATGTTCGTTCCTTAGGTTATATACTTGGAGACGAAGGTAGTGGCGCAGTAATGGGACGAATTTTCCTTGCGGATTGCCTGAAGAAACTTGCACCCAAAGAGCTAATGGAAAGCTTTTACGATAAGTTTCGCATTACAGCAGATGATGCCCTTGAATCTGTATACAGTCGTCCGTTTCCTAACCGTTTTTTATCTACTATATCTTTTTTCTTAAACGAACATCTGGATAATGAATACGTATACAATCTTGTTTATTCCAACCTGCGTAATTTCTTTATCAGAAATGTTTTTCAATACAAATACAAAGACTACCCTATTTCTTTTGTTGGGTCAGTAGCCTATGTCTATGCTAAAATATTAAACTCGGTAGCTAAAGAATTTGATATTGAAATATCCAATATAGCTGAAACTCCAATGAGTGGCCTAGTTGAATTTCATACTTATTCTTACAAGATTTAATTATAAAAAAGTTACTACAAAATCAATCACTTGAATTCGGTGTTTGATCTCAGCAATTGTGTTTTCACATTCAATCTCCTCATTTAGTTCATCTCGTTAGCTAAGTTTTATTAGCAGTATTTCTATTGCTTAGCTATTATTACAGATTCAAATGCCTGAACTTTTAAACATTCGTTCAACCCATTTTTTTCTTAGTTAGACCTTGTTCTCTAATAATCGAACTTATACAGGTCGTAATACTTTTTGTAACGTATATGTACTACCACAACATAGAAGATAAAATTAGGATGAAGAATTATTATTTTGGAAGTAACATAAAATGATTAAAATCAAGAGCTAGATACTAAAAATGAAAACATAAATTAGTCAGCCCTTAAAAGCATACATAAAACTTATTGATGCTTTTTAAGGGCTGACTGATAGTAAAAACAGATAGTGAGCTATTATAATATTCTAAAAAAATTATCTCATTTTTTAATATAACTATAATATTCAGCATCTGTTGTGCAGTCCCACCAAACCGGACATGACCAGATTGGATCCTGCATTGCAAATTTATTAGAAGCAAGCAATTGGGTTAAGTTATAGTTACTCTCATGAGAACTTTGACTAAATCTGCGGTACCAATAGGTTAAATCTACAGAAGAAGACCCCGTGATTTTGTTTGTAGCTGAGAACTCTTGCGGACGTTTATAGTCAATATAAACAGTTCCAAAATCGCCTACATTACCTGCACTATAATTAAAACGACGCATATCATTCCAAATTTCCATATCTAAACCCATAGCAATCATTTTTTGGCGCATAATTTCCGCCATTGTTAATGATCCGGATGACTGACAAACAGCACTACTATTCATATATGCAGTTATTTCAGCTTCATTCATTGGTAATTCATCCGGATTCTTGCTTCCATCTGATTTCCATTTAGTCAGTTTCGTCTGCATTCTGTCAAAATGAGCCTTAATACCTGCCTTATATGCATTCCAGGCCTCCTCTTTTTTGCCTGTACGGAAATTCACCTCTGCTTTAATAAAGCACATTTCTGCATATGTTAAAATATCCGAGTCAGAATTCGGACGAGCATAAAATGTTCCTGTACCAGCTATATAATTATAACCAGCTGACGGATAATAGAACAAATCAGTAACTGAGCGTCCACTAGTAGACATACTATTAGAACGTGTACTAACATATACTGTATCAACAGCATCTTTATAATTGGTTGAGTTACAATATGCAGATCCCTTCTGATAAGTAACAGTTACATCATTACCACTCACTGTTACATTATGAATATTAGAAGCATCTGCAATAAATTTATTTCGTGCGTTATTATCAGCTATCGTATATTTAATTTTCACATCAGCTGAAGTCGCAAATGCTGCAGCATAAATAGCTCCTCTTTGACGGATATCTGAATTCATCATATCAACCCCTTTATCTCGTCTCCAAACATAACTTTTTATATTTCCGTCCTGATCCAGAACAACATTACTCATCATGGCAGGCACCAGTTTACTTAAACGAGGATCAGTCACACCAGATCCATTCGAGAAACTATTATCAAGCATACTGATATACCAACGAGTCAGACGAGTTGTTGCGCCATATCCCACACTATTCCAGAAAACATTAGTCTGATATGGATCACCAACGGTAAAATTAGTTTCGTCTCCTTCAACATTATAATGTTTCATAGCAGTATTATCACTATTTGACGTTTGTGCTTTTTCCAAAGCAGCTAGAATAGCATTTGGATCAAATAAATCAGACTTCTTTGAGAGTTTAAGTAAATACCTGGCTTTTAAGCCATAGCAAAGCTTCAACCATTTGTTTACATCTCCTCCATTCCAAAGATCTCCTTCTGCAAAAGATGGTGCAGTAGTTCCCTGAGGTTTAGAAAGGTATTCTATTGCTTTATCTAGATAATCCATACAAACATTATACATTGTTTTACCATCATCATACGATGGATTATATTTCCCAATGTAAGCTTCTGTCAAAGGTAGCTCACCATGTAAATCAAGCATCATCATAAAGCCCATAGCTTTAATGCAATATCCGGCACCCATATAAGAATAAGCTCCACTTTCCTTCGCTTTTTCAATCATTGGATCAACGTTTACTCCTGCACCGATATACCAGTTCTGATAAACTGTAGTACAGCTACTCTGAACAGGATTCCAAGCTGCAATAAGACCATTACCACTTGTTGTTGAAGTCTGAGTTAAAAGACCTGCTGCTGTACAGGAACGCATACCAGCTGTACCCCATGCATAAGCAAAATAATTCTGAATCCATGGAAGTCGGGTATTAACAGTTGCACTTTTTGAGGTTGGATTATCCATATCTGTGTTCACATCCAGATATTCATTACACGAAGACACACCAAACATGAGTGCCATACTCAATGCAATATATTTAAACTTCTTCATATATATCATTTTTATTATCGTTTAATTTAAAATGTAAGATTTACGCCAAACGAGATTCCTGCAGTTGAAGGAACACCACAATAATCAATTCCGGAAGATCCTGAGCCACCAGTTCCTGAACCACTTGCACATGTTTCGGGATCAAGTCCTTTGTAATTTGTAATAAGAAGCAAATTAGTTCCGGTTAGTGTTGCGCTCAATCCTTTAATCAGATTTTGTTTTTTAAGCAGATCTTTAAAATCATAAGATAATGAAACAGAACGAAGTCTAATCCAGTTTGTTTTAGTGATAAAATTATATGCGTTATTATTATACGCATTCCAGTATTGCTGAATCATGTAACTACCAGACTTCTGAGCACCATTAACAGTATAAGTTTTATCGGCATCATATGTTAAGGTCTTTTCCTCATAAACCGGAGCAGTAGCTGTACCTGTATTCATTACACCAGTAAACGTTACAGACTCACGATTCAAAGTACGATTACTTAATCCTTTTGCTGTCAGGTAATATTCTGTTCCATTATATATATCACCACCCAATCTTAAATCAAACAGGAATGAAAGATTAAAATTCTTATAAGTAAGGCTGTTGTTAAAACCACCTATCATTGTTGGCTCACGATCACCAACCACATTTGTTTGTACCTTACTATCTTTATACAATCCTGTTGTCTGATCAATAATATATCGTCCATTGGAAACCTCATTTCCGTTTGCACCTGTTTCCCGCATCCACTTATTACCTGTCATTCCCAGAAAATATCCTCCGTTAGGAATAGATCCGGCCTTAACACCTCCTACTTGTGCATCGGTAACATAGAAAATATCAACGCCTGGAATAAAATCACCTAAACGTCCACGATTTCCTGATAGGTTTAATGTTGCCTCCCATTGAAAATCTTTTGTAACTATGGGTTTACCTGTGATAGAGAGTTCCATACCTTTATTCAGAACAGAGCCACCATTCAGAGTAAGGAAAATATAACCGGTAGATTGAGCTAAACGAGGAGAACATAATTGGTTTTTTGTCTTGCTATAATAATATGTATAGTCCAAGCCTAGACGTCCATTCAAAAAACGCAATTCAGTACCAAATTCATAGGAACTTTGTATTTCAGGCTTCAATTTATCATTACCTCCTGTCCAATCATTACCTACACCTATAGTTCCACCATTCAAAGCAGCTACAGCACGTAAATAAGTATTAGTAGCATAAGCACTGGCATCCTTACCTACTTGTGCCCATGAAGCACGGACTTTTCCGAAAGAAAGGATGTCATTCTTTGGAAGTAATTCTGTAAAGACAAAACTACCTGATACTGAAGGATAGAAATATGAACGATTTGAAACAGGCAATGTTGAAGACCAGTCATTACGACCGGTTACAGTCAAATAAGCAATATTTTTATAAGCTGCGCGTAATTCGCTATAGACACCAACCAAACGATGACGACTAGTTCTGTCTTTAAAGAACTGATTATCTGAAGATATATTATTAAAACTTATTGTACCTTCTGTTTCAAATTTATATCCCCAATGAGAAGAATTTACTGTTTTAGTAGATTCTGTCGATGTGCCAACCAAAAAGTTTAAGTCAAAGTCTTTGATTGTCTTATGCATATTAGACATTACATTCGTTGTTATGTATTGATAAGTATAAGCACCTTTACTTAAATATCCATCTTGATATTTTTCCAAAACAGCACCACCCGGAGCAGTATAAGTATAAGAATCGATGGTATATCTATCAATACCAACACGAGAAGAAACATCCCACCAGTCAGTCAACTTTAAACTTGCATTTAACGCTCCTGTAAAACGAGAATTTGAATCAGACAGTTTGTTCCGATTCAATATCCAATATGGGTTTTCAACATCATCTGCCAATTCCTGAAGTCCCTCAAACATACGGTACTTTGTTCCATCCTCATTCAGATAATGCTTCATATCATCACTACGGGCCCAACCATATAAGGCTGTCATAGCGCCATTTCCTCCATGATCATATAAACCTCCAGATGTTAATGTTTTCTTTGTATCAGCCTGAGAGTAAGAAACATTAGCGCCAACTGTCAATATACCATACTTTTGTTCTCCATTAAAACGAAATGTTGTTTTATTATAGTTCGTAGTAGGAACAATACCTGACTGATCAAAGTTAGAAGCTGACAAATAGAATGAACCATTCTTACTACCACCGGCTACGCTCACATTGTTATCATAAGTACTGCCTCCACGAAAGAAATCACCAATATTATCGTAAACAGAGCCATCAATCTGTTTTCCCCATGAGTCAGTTGTATAATCACTAAACACGCCTGCTTCATTGTAGAACCCACGTCCGTAAGTAGATTGTTGCTTCGGCAAACGATTTGCCCAGGAATAAGAATATTTACTGCTAAAATTCACACGAGTAGTACCTTCAGCTCCTTTCTTCGTTGTAATAATAATAACACCATTAGCAGCACGAGAACCATAAAGCGCCGAAGCAGCAGCTCCTTTCAAAACTGACATACTTTGAATGTCCTCTGGATTAATATCCATCACACGATTACTAAATGTCGTTGCATTTTTAGTTACTCCATCAGTTCCTGAATTTCCTGCATTTACCGTAGAGTTATCATAAACAATTCCATCTACAACAAACAATGGTTGATTGTCACGGTCTTCACTAGCAGAGTTACCTCCACGAATAACAATATTAGAACCAGCACCAGCGGAACCACCTGCTTGCGTTATATTTACACCAGGAATTTTTCCGGCCAAAGAATTAACAACATTTGTTTGCTTATTTTTCATTAGCTCCTGAGCATTAATATCAGAAACTGCATATCCTAATGCTTTCTTTTCTTTTTTGATTCCCATTGCAGTAACCACCACTTCGCTAAGGGCCTGAGCATTATCTGTAAGCACAATGTTATAAACAGCTGATGCTTTAATTACTACTTCATTCTTTGTATAGCCAACATAAGACACAACCAAAATTGCACCCGGTGAAGCATTTAATGAGAATTTTCCATCAGTATCAGTAATAGTACCTTTATTTGTACCTTTTACCAATATGCTGGCACCAATAACAGGGTCCCCTTTGGAATCGACAACTGTTCCTGAGATTTTCTTTGTCTGCTGAACATTTTGATAGGCTTGTACTTCTGAGTTTCCTGCAGCATTTGCTAGAGAAGATACAAAAAGCCCTAATGCAGCAAAAAAGACAAATAGTAAGCAAAAGTTTCTTTTCATAAGCTTTACTTTTTAGGTTTATTTGCAAATATATGAATTCATTTTCAAAAATAACAAAATATTGCAAAACAATATAAAATAAACATTAAAATAATTGTATTTATAATCTAAAAACGTTTACAACGACTTAATTACTAAAAAAAACGCACATATAACATCAATATAAAATATCATAATAATAGTTTATAAATTAATTTTAAATCATAAAAACACATATATAACTTAAAAGCACTACATATTAATCTTATAATAGAGAATATACAATCATAATAAAACAACCAAAGACAAAAGGGGAAAAGTATAAAAAATACAATATAAACATGAATTAAATTTAAAATAAGTATTTTTATATTTTAAAATACGATTAAACAATGTTAATAATTCAGTGAAAACCCAGATTAAGAAGGGGAAATGAAATATTAACCTAAAGTTTGGCATAAAAATTAGAATATAAGATACTTAGTGCATTCTCTTCTCATTCTAAATTGATCAATGAGTTATATATTTAATTGGTTTTTAAAATATCAACAGATTCTGAGCAATTATTAAAGTCACATTTTAAATTAAATAAGGTATCACATTCAAACAATGTATAGTGACTCAATAATAAAAACGAATTATTTTATTATTTTTGCCATAATAATTAATATAATTATTAATATACACTTTATATTTTAATACACATAATAAGATGTAGTTATAAATAATAAAATAAATGAAAGCACAGACTTTATTAAGTTTAACCAGTTCTGTTTTACTAGGCTTACCTATCTTTAAATGCGAAGCTGCTAAAAAAGAGAAACCGATAAATGTTATCTATATTCTAGCAGATGATTTGGGCTATGGAGACATTGGCTGTTATGGGCAAGAAAAAATAAAGACGCCCAATATTGACCGAATGGCTAAGGATGGAATGCTATTTACCCAAAATTATGCAGGATGTACTGTTAGCGCGCCTTCGCGAGCTTCATTAATGACCGGATTACATACAGGCCATACGCAAATTCGTGGAAACGAAGAGATTGATCCTGAAGGACAGCAACCTATGATAGCCGGCACGTATACTATTGGGAAGTTAATGCAGGCAGCCGGATATACTACAGGCATTTTCGGAAAGTGGGGACTTGGTTATCCTGGGTCAACCTCGGATCCGAATTCCATGGGGTTCGATGAGTTTTTTGGATATAACTGTCAACGTCAGGCACACAGTTTTTATCCGGATCATTTATGGCATAACAAAGAGAGAGTAGATCTGAAAGGAAACGAAAATAATGGAAGGCAAATCTATTCTCAGGACTTGATACATGAACATGGAATACAATTCATCAGAGATAATAAAGATAAGCCTTTCTTTGCAATGCTAACCTACACTTTGCCGCATGCTGAACTAAATCTTCCTCATGATTCCATTTATAAAATGTATGAGAACCAATTTGAAGAGAAACCATACAACTCAAAGTACGGATATTATCCTTCTGAGAAGCCAAAAGCATCTTTTGCAGCCATGGTTACTAAATTAGATTTTTATGTTGGACAAGTTCTTGAAGAATTAAAAAGACAAGGATTGGATAAAAACACTTTAGTTATTTTCAGTAGTGATAATGGTCCGCATCGTGAAGGAGGTGCAGATCCTGATTTCTTCAGAAGTTATGGTCCTTTAAAAGGTGTAAAGCGTGATGTTTATGAAGGAGGAATTCGTACGCCGATGATTGCATGGTTACCGGGCAAAGTACAAGCTGGCACCAAAACGAACCAAATCACTGCTTTTTGGGATATATTGCCCACCTTATCACAATTAACAAAAACAAAGTTACCTATTAAGACAGATGGTATATCTATCCTTCCTACCCTATTTTCAGGAAAAGGTCAGAAACAGCATAAATATCTTTATTGGGAATTTCACGAAGAAGGAGGACGCCAAGCTATTCGTGAAGGAAATTGGAAAGCCATCCGTCAACATATAGCCGGTGGTAAACCAAACTTCGAACTTTATGATTTGAGTAAAGATATACACGAAGATAATGATGTTTCAGCACAATTCCCTGAAGTAGCAAAGGAAATGAAGAATCTGATGGATAAAGCACGTACCGAATCACCTATCTTTAAGTTTGGTAAGTAAAATCAGAATGTGGTAGATTAACTCTTTATTGCTATAACATTACCCTATCCAAATATTTATATAAAAGAAGCAGATCGCTACAAGTTTTATTGCAACGATCTGCTCATTTTTTAGATTCTCATAAGAAATCTATATCATTTATACCATATTGTTCAAACTCAATGTGCATGCTTCAATTGTTCACCAGATTATAAACGACCTCTACCAAATAGTATTAAGTTTGAAGAAACGAAGCTCTATTTCTTTGTTTTTATTCTTATTACCGTTAATGACATTGCCGGAGCAGAATAATCAAATGTCTTCTTTATTTTTACAACGGACTTAACAGGAGCTACAATCTGCGGATTCTCAAGAGTATTTTCAGCATCAGCATTTCCTGTAAGGACAGTTTGTTCAGCTTTTGAAGCAATATTACTGAATCCTTTAAGACTAATTTTCATTGGTTTGCTTTCGCTTCCATAATTTACCATTTTCAGAATAATATCTCCGCTCTTGCTATCCTGAACGCAAGAAGCTGCTAAGTTTGCATCCTTATCATCTTTCAGAATAACATTATCGAAATAATAATCTCCCTGATTGGCAGAAAACATTTTTTGTACATAGTAATTCGGTGTAGGATTGATTTTTGTATTATCAAAGAATATCATATCTGTTTTCCACTGAGTAAAATCCTTCTTTGCCAATAAAGGAGCATACGAAGCCATTCTCACTACATCACCATTACGCTCAAGAGCCGTCATATAAGCAGCTTCGGATATTGCATTGCGCATTTTATTTCCCCAGGAAGCATATTCGCCAAGATAAACTTCCGTAGCATTACGCTTGTAGGAATCATAACGGTTTTGATGAGAAATGAACCAGCTTGGATCTGTATAATAATGTTCATCAACTACCGGAATTTTCAAATCATCGGCCAGCTTCCATCCTTTTGTAAAATCCTCACCGTCGGGAGAGGGACCAACAGTTCCTACGACTGTTATTTCCGGGTGCTTTGCTTTCACAGCATTAAAAATCATTTTAAAACGTTCTTCAAATTCGGGAGTAATTTTATCTTCGTTACCAATACCAACATATTGTAAGTTAAACGGAGCCGGATGTCCTGCAGCTGCACGTTTAGCTCCCCAGGTAGAAGTTGCGGAACCATTTGCCCATTCTATCAAGTCTAGCACTTCCTGAATATAATCCTGCATTTCATCCATAGGAATAGCTTTTTGCCCAGTTCCACCTACACGCCATGTAGCTCCCGAATTCTGACAACTAACTGCAGCTGGTAAAACAGGCAACGGTTTCGCACCTATATCTTCGCAGAACTGAAAATATTCAAAATAGCCCAATCCTGTTGTTTGATGGTATCCCCAGATATTACGTTGCTCTTTACGTTGTTCTATCGGACCAATTGTATTTTTCCAACGGTACATATTTTCCAGACCGTCGCCATGAGAAAGACAACCTCCGGGAAAGCGAATGAAACGAGGTTTCATATCGGCCAACATTTGTGCCAAGTCTGCCCTCAAACCATTCGGACGATTCTTGAATGTTTTTTCAGGGAACAGAGAAATAACGTCCATTGCAAGTTTACCTTTTGTTGTAGCTAAAACAACTAAACTGACTGTATCATTACTTTCTGTAGGAGTCAAACTTGCCGTATATTTATTCCAATTATCAGTTGATGTGGATATTTTAGTTTCTGCCAGCACTTTTCCTTTTGGAGTCTGTAAGCTAATATTCAGTTCTACTGGTTCTTTACTAAGCTGACGTGCAAACATTGAAAAGTTGTATTTATCGCCTGCTTTCACAACCATACCACTGAAGCCCGAGTTTTTAATCCCCACTCCAGACAAACCAGGAGTATTGGCTTCGTGGCCAACATGTTCAACATCAAGCACCATGTAATGAGGATTATTAGGATGAACAGGCGATGAAGTTTCAACACTTATTTTGCCATAAGAAAATCCGGGAGTGGTGTATTCCCAGAAAGAGAAAGGATTCCACTCTCTGCGCTCAGTGGGGTTATACTCAAAGGAGCGGTTTTGCACTAACTCTGCATAAAGTCCACCATCAGCTGAATAGTTGATGTCTTCAAAAAAGAGTCCAAACAAGTCAGAACTGATTTTCTTTCCTCCTTTAGCTGCCTGGCTTGTTAGCGGAAATAAAAAACATATTCCAAGTAATGCCAGACTTCGAAAGAAATTGCATGTTAATCTTTGACTAAAAAACGTCTTCATGATTTTCATATTTATTAGTTTATTGTTAATAGATTCTCGTTTATACTATTAATCATTCACAAAGATGAGATATTTTTAGCTTTCTCATTTCTGTTTATCGATAATCCTAGTTAAATTTTAGACAATTCCGGGCCTTTACAGATAGATCAACATAAAATAATTAATTCAAATAGACAGATTCTTCTGTACACCCGGATGTACCCATCTCATACACCCGGGTCTAGCACCATCTTCCACCCGGGTGTACCAATTGTATACACCCGGGTGGAAGCATAATATATACTTCTTTCTATTTTTATAAAAGGCCAGATGATTATTTGTAAGACACTTTATTTATCAATCATCTCATGCTGAATATATATACCGCTAGACTGCTAGATTAGCGCTAGATCAAATCTAGTTAATCTAGCAGGTGCAATTCATTAATTATCTGACAGTTAAACACCAAGTGCTAGATTGCTAGATCAATTTGTAGTTTTTAATTTTTATGTAGGCGATAAGTTGGGATCAATCCTAAAATCCGGTTAGCAAATTGATAAAAGACTGATTTTCATTTGGTAGCATATTTAGAAGCAATTTACAATCTAACGGACGGTCCTGGAACTTGGCCTACAGGCATAAAAAAAGAGACCCATATAGGTCTCTTTTTTACATCAGCGGAAGCTGGGGGATTCGAACCCCCGGTACGGTTACCCGTACGTCAGTTTAGCAAACTGGTGGTTTCAGCCACTCACCCAAACTTCCCCGGGCATGTGCTTTTTCTCAAATGCGATGCGAAGATAGGCAGTTATTTTGAACTATGCAAATCTTTTTTAATCATTTTTTAAAGAAAAATCAGAGATAAATCGTAATATTCTAAATATCAACGATTAAATAATTCGAAGGTAAACTTACATCCAATCTGTTTAAAACTCGTTTTTGAGTAACTAACAAAGATTCCTGCATCAAAAACATGAGTTCCTATTCCATATCCAAATTCCAAATAGGGATTAAGATGTGGTACGCAAAGAGCACTAAAATAAAGACGTTCATTAAGAACATTACGAGTTAACTTCTTTAAATGAGGAAGCAATAAAAATGGCGCTTGATAGGTAAAATGGGCCCGGGCGTAATGATCCGAAGAGTTATACCATCTTCTATCCAGCAATTGGAAAACTCCACCAATATCATCATTCCATCCAACCGGCAGGTTATGCTTGGAGAAATTAGCATAATCCACAAAATAGAGTTCATGCTTATTTGTAAAAGCACCAGCCCCTACCCTATAATATATATCACGCATTAAGCCCAGCCGGATATGATGCTGCATATCTACTTCTATCTTTTCATATCCTCCGGTACTATTTAGTACTCCTTTTATGCCTCGCTCATAATCAAAAGAAAAAGTCGGGAAATAAGAATAGAGATTAATCTTACGATTATCTTTTAAATAATAAAATTGTCCCGGAGTCCATTCCAATTGCAAACGAGGAGCAAAACTTATATATCTGGTTTTAAGTTCGGAAATAATATCAAGAGAACCATCACTCTTCCCACCCGGCTGAAGAATAATAATTGTTGAAGGCTTAACTGCATCTCTTTGGTGCACAGTTACACCAGCCTTAATGAAGAAGCCATTTGTAACTTCCACACTGTGGTTTAGTTCTATAAACAAGTCATTAAAATAGTCGAGATGCAAATCATCAAAATTAAATAAGCTATCAGGAATATCTTTAATTTTCTCTAATACTTTACTGCTATATATTCGGTTTCCATTACCAAACTTCAACTGAATGGATGCTCTTTTCTCCGGCCAATAATCATAGTTCGAATTAACAGTCCAATAAAACTCCCGACGTTTGAAATTATAACCTATTTTAGGAACGATACGCAACAAACGTCCATCTGAGAAAAGGCGATTATATTTAAAGTCCTGCCTATATGCAATACCATCATTATGACTGTAACTCAATAAAAAAGGGTTGATTATAGGAGAACATTTCATACTGCCCATAGACGACATGTTTACTGTATAGCTATTAGTCAAAACATCTCCTATCTGCCCCCAGAAAGTATAATCCTTCTTTTTATTATTACCGTTAACATGAAAAGAATCACGTGAAAGGGCAAAATCACGATACAGTAGTTTTTCATTATCAGATAAAGGAATTGGCCTTAATCGTGAAAAGCTTGTACTATCCGTAATGCAGGAATCTTTCAAACAACTCAACGAAAAAGATTCTGTAAGGTCATGATAATGTTTATTTTTTCTTTTAATATTAATCCCCTCTTCATTTAAACGAATATTACTGTATTTTAAATCTGCCAGATAATTAATATCTATATCATTACCCAGCATTCTGACAAAAACATCTACATCATACTTTACAGGAAGATATTCTTCCGAATCTTTTTCCCCCATTGATATTTTTGCATTATACTTCATATATTCAGTTTGGCCTTGCATGTAGAGTTCGCGCACTTTCCATGTAGGATTACTAACAATCATGTATCCGCTTACCAACTGATAGCTGTGAATTTTAGGGATAATTTTTATTTTATATTTAACCTCACCATTAGATATAAAGGCAGATTCTATTCTATATCTATAATATTCCCGGGCATTAGATGCCAGAGGTGAAAGAAGCTTATCATACAATAAAGTGGAAGAATATATATTCACTTTAAAATATGGTAATATTAATTCCGAAGGACCCGATAAACGAGAAGTATTCCCGTTCATCGCTTTAATTCTCATATCATAAACATTAGGAGCGGAATAGTGAAACTCACTCAGAGATTCTGTAATCGTGAATTTAACTTTTCTATTGGTTCTAAGAGTGGATGGAGCAAAACGAAGAAGAAAATTCTTCTTTTTTATCTGCATTGTTCTTTTTAGATATAGTTCGGCATCATACCCGGCTATTATCTTTTCATATTTGGAGGAATAGAGCAAAACATTGTCAAGAATGGAATCCACCAATTTAGGGTGTTTTTTCATTCCAATGCTTAACTCAGTAGCCATTACAAAATGTGGAACTAAGGTATAAAAGCAAACAAACAACAATATATGTATTATATAGTGCTTCAAATAGTAATCTTAATCAGTCGAACAGACACAAATATAACGATTTTCAACAACAAACAAGAGACTTTACATATTTTAAACTTGTCAACAATAATATTAAGAGTGAGCAAATTACTAAAGAAATATCTCATCGCGTAACACAGATCAAGATTCTTGTACTAGAAATGACAGAAGCACGCAAGGTTACCAATCATCTTGAAAGTCAGGAAAAAAAAGCATTTGCGTACTAAGAAAAAGTTCGTCTATATCTAAAAATGATCCGCGACCATATAGATAATCTGGAAATGGAAATAGACGACGAAATATGGCCATTGCCTAAATATCGCGAACTATTATTCTTAAAATAATAAAGGAAAGCTTATTTATTCTCTGTACAAAACAATTCATTCTTCTGTACAGAACTTTTTTTTCTTTTGTACAGAAGAATAAATTGTTTTGTACAAGATAAACAAATTCCTCTAGTTTTTGTAGAAGAACAAATAGCTTCTACAGATCTTTCTTGCGCTCATTTCGGGCAAAACAGATGAATTTCCCATCAAAAAAATCATTTATTAATTTTTTCTTTATATATTTGTGCTTTATAACACGGTTCTATAACACAGGCTATGATTAAGAAAAAATTGTCAGAAATAGTAATTTCAGAGCACATTGCTGATATGTGGCAGCCCCTTAACGACGAACAGAGGGAATACCTAATGAGTAATTTTACTATTCAAAGCTACAAAAAAAATGAGGTAATATATTGTGAGGGAGAAACTCCGACTCATCTTATGTGCCTTCTTAGCGGGAAAGTAAAAATTTACAAAGATGGTGTAGGTGGAAGAAGCCAGATTATCAGAGTGATTAAACCGGTAGAATACTTCGGTTATCGTGCTTTTTTTGCTAAAGAGGATTATCTTACGGCAGCTGCCGCATTTGAATCTTCTACTATCTGTCTGATTCCAATGGAAGTCATTATGAATCTTATCAGCCAGAATACTGAATTGGCAATGTTCTTTATTCGTCAATTATCCATCGACCTGGGTATTGCAGACGAAAGAACTGTAAACCTGACTCAAAAACACATCCGTGGACGTCTTGCAGAATCGCTTTTATTCCTAATGGACAGTTACGGAGTAGAAGAAGATGGCTCTACGCTTAGCATTTATCTATCACGTGAAGACTTGGCCAATTTATCAAACATGACCACTTCGAACGCTATACGTACCCTTTCCAACTTTTCTAATGAACGTCTGATCAGTATCGATGGACGAAAGATTAAGATCATAGACGAAGAAAAGTTGAAAAAGATCAGTAAAATCGGCTAATTACTTAACCGCCTCTCTTATACGTACTAGTTTTACAAGCAGCCCTTCAAGAAGGTCTAACTGCAGCATATTTGCACCGTCGCTTTTTGCCACGGCAGGATTTTCGTGTGTTTCAATAAACAAACCGTCAACACCAACAGCCACACCTGCTTTAGCTACAGTTTCAATAAGTTGTGGCATACCACCTGTTACCCCGCTTGTTTGATTTGGTTGTTGCAGAGAGTGAGTAACATCAAGAATAACCGGAAAACCAAACTTCTGCATTTCGGGTATACCACGGTAATCAACTATTAAGTCCTGATAACCAAAAGTTGTACCACGCTCAGTAATCATCACATTATTATTGCCTGCTTCTACAACTTTATTAGCAGCAAATTGCATAGCTCCGGGAGACAAGAACTGTCCTTTCTTTATATTCACAATCTTTCCGGTTTTTGCAGCAGCAACCAATAAATCGGTCTGACGGCAAAGAAAAGCAGGAATCTGAAGAACATCAGCATATTCGGCAGCCATTGCAGCCTCTTCTGCAGAATGAATATCCGTAACCGTAGGCACACCAAACGTTTCGTTTACTTTCTTTAAAATCTTAAGTGCTTTTTCATCGCCAATGCCCATGAAAGAATCAAGACGAGAACGATTCGCTTTGCGATAAGATCCTTTAAAAACATAAGGGATACGAAGCTGATCGGTCATTTTCACAATTCGTTCAGCAATACGAAGAGCCATCTCCTCCCCTTCAATCACACAAGGACCGGCAAGCAAAAAGAAATTGCCGGAATCAGTATTCTTTAAATCTTTTATATTCATATTTTAATTAGGTATAATCAATGTAATAGCTTCGCTCTGAATGCCTACCTCCAAAGGATAATGACTAGGAATAATTCGTCCATCGACATCTACAGCCGCATTACGCGCTTTATAAACACGCACCATTTTTGTACGATAGGACTTAACCATTTTATGATTTAAAATGCGTCCCTGAATAAGCATCCAAAGTCCGGAAAGTATTTGCAGTGGTTCCGGACGGTAAATTACAGAAACATCCAGCCAACCGTTATAAGGAACAGCACTCGGTGTTTGTCCGTATCCGCTTGCATTGCCAATACACACAGTCATAACCCTTCCACGTACATGTTCGTCATTAATCTTCAGGTGAACTCTATATAGTTTATGCTCAAAAAACAAAAGGAACAAGGAAGCAAGATAAGATAAGAATTTAACTCCCCAGAAACGTTTGGTCTGATCGGTAATCTTCACAATACGAGCACCCAAACCAATATTCAATGCATTCAGAAAATAACGGCGCTCATGTTTGTGAGCATCATAGAAGGAACAATATCCCACATCTATCTTCTTTCTACGATTATTTATAATCCAGTCAACAGCTTCTTTATAATCCAGATTAAGATCCCAGTAACGAGCAAAATCATTTCCAATACCATTGGGAATAATGCCAATAGCAATGTCACTTATCTGTTCGGCAGAAGAAGTAAGAATACCATTAATTGCATCATTTAGAGCTCCATCGCCCCCTACTACAACAATAATACGATATCCTTCGCTTGCGTAAGCACGTGCTAAAACTTCAACAGTACCAAAGCCTTCAGACTGCACATAGTCGAAAGCAACCTGCTTACTTTCAATGTACTCTTTTATCTCCTTCCATCGTTTCTGAACCTTTCGAGTTCCAGCTTTGGGATTATAAATAATCCCCCATCTATTTGGATCTGTGTTCATATCAATCAGCTGTTAAGTAAATCTTTTACTCGTTCTATTTTCTCTTGTTGTGGTAAAGTTGCATCAAACCAGTGAATAGTAAAACCTCTGCGTTCCATTCCACGAAACCAGGTCATCTGTCGTTTGGCAAACTGGTGAATAGCTATCTCAAGCTGCGAAACCATTTCCTCATAAGTCAGTTGAGAAGTTAGATACAAGGTAAGATATTTATATTCCAATCCATAATAAATAAGATCTTCAGCAGGAATTCCCTTATCCATCAATTGCTTAACCTCTTCAACCATACCATCATCAAGACGTTGGCGAAGACGCCTGGAAATCTTTGCTCTTCTTAGTTCTCTATCAATATCAACACCAATAATCAAACTATTAAGTGCAGGAAATTCTCTTTTTGCTATATCATTATTCAAGTAAAACTCTTCTATTTCAATAGCTCTGATCGCCCTCTTAACAGTATCAACATCGGTAGAATTATGTAGTTCTTTATAGGTTTTCAAGAGATCGGTCAGCTCTTCCAGAGATTTATCAGCCAATTTATCCCGAAGCTCTTTATTCTCAGGAACCGGAATAAGTTTATATCCTTTTAGAACTGATTCCAGATACATGCCTGTTCCACCACAAAGAATAGGTAATTTTCCTTTTTCTTTTATCTCATTGTACGCAACAAGAAAATCTCTCTGATATTCAAAAACATTATACTTGTAGCCAGGCTCGGCTATATCTATCAGATGATACGGAATTTGCTTCCCATTTACCTTATAATCCACAAGATCTTTTCCGGTTCCCAAATCCATCTGCTTATAAATCTGACGAGAATCAGCACTTATTATTTCAGTATCCAATTCGTATGCTAAAGCAGCAGCAAAAGGGGTTTTTCCAGAAGCTGTAGGTCCTAGTATAGTAATTAAGTCAAAATTTGCCATAAATTCACAAGTAATAATGTCTACAAACTTACATAAAAATTCCCGAATATGTGAAGCTATAACTTAAAAAAGGAATCTTTGTCTTTACATATATATAACTAAAGGAGAAACTAAAGAATAAAAAAACCGCTTCGGTTACCCGAAGCGGTTTCAATATATAAAGAAATAAGTTATTAAGCGTTAACTGATGCCATGTGAGCAACCAAGTCAAGAACTTTGTTTGAGTAACCAATTTCGTTATCATACCAAGATACAACTTTCACGAAAGTATCAGTTAAAGCGATACCTGCTTTTGCATCGAAGATAGAAGTACGAACATCACCCAAGAAGTCAGAAGAAACAACTGCATCTTCAGTGTAACCAAGAACACCTTTCAATTCGTTTTCAGAAGCTTCTTTCATTGCAGCGCAAATTTCAGCATAAGTAGCTGGTTTTGCCAAGTTAACTGTCAAGTCAACTACAGAAACGTCCAAAGTAGGAACACGCATTGACATACCAGTCAATTTACCGTTCAATTCAGGAATTACTTTACCTACAGCTTTAGCAGCACCAGTAGATGAAGGGATAATGTTACCAGAAGCAGCACGACCACCT